>Ga0315902_10000157_pt1 | contig 113945 bp, 91 predicted proteins | sample LakEriMetagenome_9_FD_203523 | JGI IMG/M metagenome (GOLD analysis project Ga0315902, IMG submission 203523) | Freshwater fungal communities from buoy surface, Lake Erie, Ohio, United States - Buoy 12 MA117 | ecosystem: Environmental > Aquatic > Freshwater > Lake > Lake biofilm | place: USA...
CACTTTTTCTCGGTCAATGATTAGGATAAGTTATAACTTAAAAATTAATCAACAACTAAAGCTTATGCTTGTAGCTAAGTGAAATCATTGATTAAGAGACCTGTACTTTTCAATGACTTTTTCAGCAGACCCTATTTAGAAAAGGGGTTTCTGAAAGAACCCCCTTTTCTGTGTAGGGTGCGTTAAGCGGCTATCAATTTGTAATCAAAAAACCCAAACTACAAACTACAAACTACCCTGTAATCTTGATTGAACTAACAGCGTCATTTTCATGATTTATTTCTGGCATTTTTGGAGCGATCATTATCGTTAATTTCAATCCTAAAGCTTGAAGCCAAGAGGTTAGTTGATTCATGGCTTCAGGTGCAGGTTTTTGCATTAGTTCTTCCAATTGCTTGGCCTGAATTTTGATTTGTTCTGGTGTTAGATTTTGAGGTCTAAGGGCTTCTAGGACGTGATTAAACGCAAGTCTGAGTAATTCTGATTCAAATTCATATTCATCTCCCTCTAGATGAGTTTCCAAATAAACTGCTGCATAATGGGGATCTTTAAGGGATTCGATCAGGGAATCATGATAACTATCACTGATTGGCATTTTCTCGGCTCCTATAGTCTTGCCAATATTTTTGGGCTATTTCAATGTCTTTAGCTTGCGTTTTTTTATCTCCTCCACACAGGAGTAAGATAATTGTTGTTCCGATTTGTCCAAAGTAAACGCGATAACCAGAACCCTAGTCTATTCGTAGTTCATAAACTCCTGCTCAAAGCTGATTTATAATCCCCTAAGTTACCTAAATTAACCCGGTTTAGGCGTTGAGTAATTTTAGTTTTAGCCTTAATATCCCGCAAAGAATCGAGCCATTGGGCAAGGGGAACTTTGCCGTCACTGGTAACATAACGTCGAATTTCTCTGGGTTGAGCCGCCATGGGATAATTATAGCAGTTATACTATTTTTCTAAAGTAATGGCAGATATGGTTAATTACCCTCACCCCCAACCCCCCACCCCCCTTATCAAGGGTAGGGTTGATTCATGAATCAACCCTACCCGACATCGTAGAGCAGGGGGGGGAGAGGGGAGTATTTAGAAAACGGGTTTCTTTCAGAAACCCGTTTTCTAGGGGTGGGAGTATGTCAAACTAAAAAGTAAAGCTTAGACAGCCTATCTTTATCATGCCAGATCAGCCAATCTCGATCGCCCAATACTACCACGAGCGGACCAAATACGACCCCCAGACGATCGCCTCAAAAAGTAAAGGTCTTGATTGGAGTCAACAACCCTATCCCTTCAAAGAATACAAAATCGGTCAGACTTTCGATCTCAAACCCTACCTCTCCCGTCAAACAGTTCCCCAAAAAGGAGACTTTTGGCGACGTATATCGCGAATTTTGGGCTGTAGCTATGGTTTAACTGCCAAAATCGCCACTATGGGCAGTCCCTTGTACCTACGTTCCGCACCCTCTGCTGGTGGATTATACCCCGCCGAGGTCTATCTGATCTCTCGTGGCACGGAATTTTTACCCGCCGGTCTCTACAGTTACCAAGGTCAAAGTCACTCGCTGCTTTTATTCTGGGAAAGTGATGTCTGGACGAACCTACAATCTGCTTGTTTCTGGAATCCTGTTTTAGAAAATACCGATATCGCTTTAGTTACCAGTGCCATTTTTTATCGGTCCGCTTGGCGCTACGAGGATCGAGCTTATCGGCGTATTTTCCTCGATACAGGGCATTTATTGGGCAATATTGAGCTATCAGCCTCGATTAATGACTATCGCGCTCATTTAATCGGTGGTTTTAACGATAGTCAGATGAATGAATTGCTTTATCTTGATTCCGAGAAGGAAAGTGTCATGACGGTGATTCCTTTGGCAGATCTGCTCAATATTCAGCAAAATCTCCCCCCTAGTACCACGGCACTACCTTCGGCAACCACGACTGTTTATCCCGAAATTCCCGAGGGAGAATTATTAAGCTCCCTACAGCGAGCCACTATCATAGCTACAGATGAGAAGATAGAAGCAACTGTTACTCCGTCTAATTGGGAAGATAAATATAATTTTCCTTTTTGTCTAAAAGTTTCCGTGACATCCCGTCCCGTCAATTGGGGGGAAGATTTAATTGATCTGGAAAGTACGATGCTTAAACGCAGATCTACCCGCGCTTATAGTGGTGCTAGTCTCAGTTTAGACGAATTGCGAGCGCTGCTGCATTTTACCTATCAACCCCAAGATTATGCCAGTCAAAATCTCGATCCCAATCCCGATTATTTTGCTCTGGATTTATTGGAAACTTTTATCGCTGTTTCGGCAGTAACTGGATTAGAGGAAGGCTGTTATTATTATGCTCCCAAAGCCCAAGAATTGCGGCAAATTCGCTTTAAAAATTTCCAGCAAGAGTTACATTATCTCTGTTTAGGTCAGGATTTGGGACGAGATGCGGCTGCTGTGGTTTTTCATACGGCGGATCTGTCAAAAGCAGTGGCTAAATATGGCGATCGAGTTTATCGTTATCTTCATGCAGATGCGGGCCATTTGGGACAGAGATTAAATTTAGCGGCTATTCATCTGGGGTTAGGGGTTAGTGGTATTGGTGGTTTTTTTGATGATCAAGTTAATGAAGTGTTAGGAATTCCCTCCGATGAAGCGGTTATTTATATCACTACTTTAGGCCGACCGAAAGTTTTTTAAGGTGAGTTTGACCCCCTGAAGGGGTGACAAGGAAGTTGAGGTCATTGTACTCTGTACTTTGACCGGTTCACTTTCTCTCTTGGACGTATTTTGTTTAAAGGTTAATCCAACTACGCACCATCTGTCGGGGTTTTCCTGAATTTTTAAAAGCGGTTCTATTGTGGCATAAAAAGCGATTATTAATGTAAAATATATCACCTTTTTTCATTTTGAAGCGGACTATATTTTCTGGTTTTGAAAAAAAGTCGTCGATGATGTCGAGTGTTTTTGTGATAGCTTCCGGTTGCGCTATTTCCAGTTTGGAGTAAGCGACTTCAATCCAGTATCGCATATAACGAAAAACCAGACCCCGAGAATCTGTTGAGAATAAGGGGAAATTATTCTTTTGAATAGCTTCTTGAGAATTAATCTCTCCAGGTGTAATCACATCGCGCGCCAAAGGTTCGTAAAGATAGGGAACTAGGTCTGTATGGTGTTGCCAGAAATATTGATATAAATTGGCGGCGTTTACTACCAGGGAATCTCCTCCCTCATCTGCGGCAGCAAGACACAGTAAGCCAACAAGATCAGGGAAGTAGTTTTTGGCTGTACTATCGGTATGATAGCCAGTTTCTGCATTCGTCATCGAAACGGGTATAGCTTCTTTAGTGTAATCCATTCCTCGATCGATTACATCAAAAAAATAGCCATAGCGGTGGTTTAGCAGTCCAAAAATACGAGAAATAAAAGCATAAATTAACCGCATTTCCGTTTCTGTTAATGCTGAATCTAATCGGAAAATAACTATTCCGGGTTCTAGGAGCAATTTCTCACGAAACGGCAGGAAAAAGTCAAGATTTTTATTAACTGTTTCCTGTGCTATTTCGTTGGGTTTGTCAAGCCATCTGTGATTGCTTGTTTTCAGTAAATACAAGACTAATGATTTGGGTAAATGAAAAAATAGTTGAGAAGGATCGGGCAATTTTTTCCAAGTCAGTAATGAAATATTAGGATCAAAAATTGGTCTAATCATTTTTGAATCTTGAAGGCAACGTGAAGGGGAAGGTCAATGAGCGGAGTAAAAAATTCTGGGTCTAGTTCTAAATGTTCCTGATTAATTTTTAGTTCATAAACTTCTGGCATTTTTGTGAAGGCTGCTAAACGAAGAGATGTGAAGTAATCTTCCATAGTTTTATGAACACATTGCACGGCGACGGCTTTTCTATCTCGGCGCCAAATCTCACCGGGGAATAATTGATCGCGTCCGGAAAAATAGCCAGCTTCGGGTTTAAAATAAAAAGGAAACTTATCTTTTTTCAGAAAAGGTAAAGAGGGATGGGGGACGGCGAACAGGAAATATCCACCGAATTTCAAAAGTTGGTAGGCTTTCTGCATCGTGCTAATAGTTTCTGAAACATTTAAGTAGTTGAACAGAAACATAGCCAGAACTAAATCGTATTGTTCGGACTCAGTTACCCCAAAATCACGAATATCAGCAGCTTCATAGGAAGCATTAGTAATCTGATGCTCGTTTTTTTGAATCAAGGCCTGCTCGATCATTTGTGATGAAATATCAATCCCATGAACATATTGAGCGCCTCGGTTAATTAACTCTCTTCCTACATAACCTTCCCCACAGCCTAGATCTAATATTTTCTTATTGACAATCGGTTCACATAAATCAATGACAAACGGACGAGCGGAGTAATCAGAAAGCAAAATCGGTTCTACTCGTTTCCAGTCTCCTGCGCTTTCGTCGTAAAGTTTTTTGGTTTCTTGTGTTGCTTTCATACCTATCTAACGTGATAAAATTTGCACTAATTTTGTTTTAGTCTAGCACTGTGCAAGTAATTACCCATAAAACTTTTACCAGTTAATCCGAAATCAGCTATCGCCAGAAAAACCAAATCTTCTTCTCCTAAGTTCACAGATTGATGCACGCACCAACGGGGAATAACAGCAAAAGTACCCGGTTCGACTTCGTTTTCATATTGATCAACAATAACTTTTCCTTGACCCTGAAGAAATACAAATACGGTTTCATGTGCGTGTCTGTGCATTTCATTCGCCTTTCCTGGCTTGACTATAACTAGGCGTGCATCTAAAACTTCTAGATCAAATGGCAGGCGAAATACGTTAAAATCAATATTGAGTTTATCAACCTTATTGTTGTATAAAGCCTCTAAGTTGCTGGCGCTGATTGTTGAAATAAGCTCCTTAGCTTCTTGCACATGAGTCAAGCTTTTTTGTTCATTAATTTTTTCGGTCAAGGCTCCCAGTCGCACTGTTTGAAAATCATGGTAAAGTTGTGATGCAAGCCTTAATATTGTTTGAGAGCATTGGCATTCATCAGATGGATTTTCAAGCCAATTTAACAAGTTCAGAACTTCTTCCTTGTGCTTTTCCCTTTGCATCCCGTATAGCAAAAGTGAACTCAATCCGGGTAGTAGTTTTTCCACTGGAACAGTAGATAAGTCTTCCGTCAATCCAATACGCATATCATTGATTTGATGCAATAAAAGTTCCTGTTCCTGATTAGACAGCTTTTTGCTTTTAATCATTTTAGTGAAAAGCGTAACAATCTTGGGTATGTCTGATGATGTCAAAGATTTATCTAGCGCCAACGCACGTTCATACATATTGTCCCAGTAAGCAGCACGTAGATCTAAGGCTTTTAACATTCCTTTCCGTAATTCCAGAACAGCCTGTTCGCCTTCACTGGCTAATTCCTTAGCAATTTCAACTAAAGTTAAGCTGTGTTCATCCTCCACTTCTGTATGTAAAGGAAAAAATACATATTGCTGCAAGGATAATGATGTATGGTTTTTAATCGCTTCAATAATGTGTTTGTAGATAAATTTAACAACAGATTCAGTCCCTAAACCTATGGCTCCAATAGCTTGGAGTGAGCTTCCATTCTGGAGCAGCGATAAGAATGATTCACGCCAGATTTCCACTTCAACACAAGGCGGTTGCCTGCTATCTACTCCCATCGCTTCTTGAAAACGCTTGAATAACTGTGGGTGAGGAATTTCCTGTACCCACTCGTCCTTAATACCTAATTTACGGATTGCTTCGAGATCTTCATGGTGTAGATGTCCGTTTTCTTCAGCTAAGTTCTTCAGCAGGTGATTTCGATGAGTGGGATTTTCTAGCTTTGATATTACTGCTGTTAAATAACGGGAAAACCAGTCACTATAAGCTCCGTATTGACTGGCAAAGTCTTTCATAACTTCATCAATATGTTGAAATTCTCCTTTTTCTAAAGCAAGTAAATACGGATGATTAATCGCTCGATGGCTTAGTGCTTCTTCGATTAAATTTTCCATTTTTTCTCATCCCCCGATAGCCGCCCTCTTTTAAATACCATCACAAAATTGGCCAATTGTCAATAGCTTTTGAGATGCGCTCCCCCTAAAAACAGATCATTCTTGGTTAAGATTCTCTGAGATTTTCTCTCTCTAATTCGATTAAATTATCGATTTTTTTTAGCTTGGCATCCCCAGCAAGATAACCGATACCGCGATGTAAATGTAAGCGAAATTGTTGAGTTAGAGTTTCTTTATCGGTTCCTAATCCGTCTTGATGACAACGTTGTTTGAGGGCAATTAAGAAAATATCGGCCATTTCTCCCCCGAATACTTTCCAAGATAATTCTACATTGCTATCGGCAGGAATGGGAACGGGAGAGGGGAGACTCGGTTCGGCAAGGGAACGACAAAAAGCCCAACGACAGAGGATATTCCATTGGTCAATTTTGGTGTAGCGTTTTAATTTTATTAGGCTATCTTTGGCGGTTTGGGATAGTCGAAAACGTTCGATCGGTGATTCCATAATTTATAATTTTACCTCGAGCTGACTGATGATAAAATAGTTAGTCATTCTCAATCCTGTTTAATAGGATAGTGGGAAGTAGGGAGTTTTTTTCAGTGTTGCCAAAGGCACGGCGTAGCCGTCCAGTAAACAGTAATCAGTGAACTGATAACTCGCATCTGATAACTGATAAATGATAACTGATGAGTGCATCTCAAATTTGCAGAAATAACGACAATCGGCAATTATCAGTAACTCTTAAATTATTACAGATGTATCAGCAGCCGCGTGTAAGCATCCCACCGAAAAACTAATGCGCGGGGGGTTTGGGGGCGGCGCCACGCCCCCAACGGGGGGTTTGGGGGGTAGAACCCCCCAAAAGCTTGGATTGAGCGATAAAATCGAAAGTAAGGCCCGATGTCTCAAGTTAATTGGGGGAGAATTTCTTGGGAATTTATCTGAGTCATAATCTTACCAAAAGTAGCGATCGGGGTGAATAGTGGTTTGACGTTGTTGGGAATTGTATTCTAGCAGGTATTTTCGGGCGATTACTTCCTGTTCTTCTAATAAGAGTAGCTCATTTTGTCCAATTTCTGTATCGGTGGAAAGGAGGATAACTTGAGAGGAAGCGGCGGGAAAATAACGTTCAACTAAATTATGGCGATGGGAAGAATCTAAACGTCCGAGGGGTGTATCGATAGCGATGGGTAAATCTCGTCCGGAGACTCGCGCTAATCCCCACAAAAAAGCGATCGCTAATAGTTGTTTTTCTCCGGCAGAAAGACGGTGTTTAGGCACATTTTGTCCATCGGGACCAAAGAGAGATAGACCAAAAGTATCAGCATCGATCGCTATTTTCTGCACCAGATCGGACTTATGCAATAAATAACGAAAACATTCCGCCACTTCTCCCTCTAATCTATTTAATTTTTTTAAAGTTAAGCGTTCTTTAAATACTTTTAAAGTTTGCTGTGCTTTGACAATAGCATTGACGATGTGTTCGTTACTTTGGGATTCTAAAGCTTTCTCACTATAGGCAAATAATTCTTTTTTAGTTTTCTCAATTTTCTTTTTGATTTCCTCATAATTTTTGTGGCTTTGCTCGTATTCCGCTTGAGCATTTAAATACTTTTTCTGAGCGGTTTTTAAGTTATTACTCAGGGTTTCGTATTCTTCGGGAGAGGCTGCTACTGCTAATTCTCGCTCTAAATTATCTAAGTCAGCTTCCAGATTTCTTAATTGTTCCCTTGCTTGATGGGCGAGGTTAATTTGTGCCGGTAATTGATGGGTTAAGACTCGATTTAATAACTCGATCGCCTCCTCGTCTAAATCTAAGTAAGGAGTAATCAAACAATCGCTATCCTCAGCTAAAAACTGATTTTCTTGCTGTAAAAATTCTCTAATATTCTCTAATTGTTCTAAATTTAAATTCAGTTGTTCTAAATAAGCAAGTAACTTTTTATCTCTGGATTCTAAAACCGATTGAGCGACTTTAGCTGATTGAAATTGTAGCTCTTTTTCTCCCTGAATTTTAGCCGCTTCTAGGAGAGGAAAAATTAACTTTAATGGTAAAAATTCCCCCGCTAATTGACCTAAATATTCTCTCTGGTTATCTAGCTTTTTATCTAAATCCTTTTTTCTGCTCTCTAATTGACTTCTTTCGGCGGCAATTTTTCCGCCATCAATGCGAAATTTATCCGAGACTGCATCAAAATCATTTCTAACCAAATCTAAATTTTTTTGTTGAGTTTCCATCTCTTGCCGAGCCAATTCTAAATCCTCTTGGTACTGGGCTAATTTTTTCTCGATAGCTTCAATAGTTGCCAGTTCATTCTCTGCCGCTAATAACCTACGCTTGCGACTAGCTAAAATATCAAGATCAACTGCTAATCTTTCCGCTAATTCTAACCCTAATAAAGTCTGCATCGAATCCTTAACACTGTCAGGAGGTACATCCTGTTCTGCCAATTCTTTTACCTGTTCCCCATCAAATAAAAACAGGTTAGAAATACCCAAAGGTAATAAAGTTTCAATATATTCATCCCAAGTATTAGCTAAGGCAGGATCAGGCCAATCTTCATCTAAAATACCGAGGGTATCCTTACCATCTTTGGGCTGTTTTGTCCAGTATCTAACGATACGATATTGTCGCCATTGTTCATTAACTAGATGTTCAAAAGCCAGTTCAATTCTAGCTTGATCGATGAGGGAAGCTTGATGATTAACTGCTTGACTGAGAAACTCGGCATAACTTAAATTATTGCGAGTAGAACATTTAGCCCGCGCACCGTACAAAGCCAAACGAATCGCATCCATTAAAGTAGTTTTGCCGCCGCCATTCATGCCTCCCAAAAGGATAATTGGACAGGGATTGTTGTCTTTTTCGGGACGTAAATTAATCACTTGACGACCGGCGTAGGGACCGAAATTTTGCAAAACTAATTCAGTAAAAATCATTAACAGTCAGCCTTAGTTAAGTCGAAAGTTTTAGGGAATCTCCTGTAAAAATTATACCAGAAAAAGTGCCGCAGATATTTTTTTACACCCCAGAGAAAAACCCCAGATTTTATACTATAGCATTGATCACCATCGCCTAGATATAATTAGGGTCTGCGGAAAAAACTCTAAGATCCCCCCGCCTGTCGGCACCCCGCTTATTAAGGGGGGCAGGGGGGATCGAGTGCAAAACCTATCTTCTATTTAATTGCAAACAGCTACTTAATTAAAGTCTGCTGATTGTTACTTTCCAGTTTATTACTGGGCATGAGCCTATTTTTTGAAAAAATCGTTATGATCGGCGTGAAAGTGCCAACACAGGGGAGAAAATTGCTATGATCACGATCGGCGAATATTTATGCCAGTGTCTCCATAGTTTAGGGGTTAATCATATTTTTGGGGTGCCGGGGGATTATGTCCTCGATTTGATGGATGTTTTGGTGGAAAGTCCGATCGAATTAGTTTGCACCTGTAATGAGCTTAACGCGGGTTATGCCGCCGATGCCTACGCGCGAGTCAAAGGTATGGGCGCTGTCTGTGTCACCTACGGAGTCGGGGGGTTTAGCCTCGTTAATGCTGTGGTCGGTGCTTACGCTGAAAGAGTTCCCTTGGTGGTAATTAGTGGGGCTTCCGATCGCTCGATTCGCCGGGATAATTTATTATTACACCACACCACGGGCGATTATAATCTGCAATTGTCCATCATGGAAAAAGTCACGGTTGCCTCGGTTATTCTCACTAATTCTGCCCAAGCAGCCAGTCAAATCGATCAAACTTTAGCCGCTTGTTTGCATCACAAACGTCCCGTGTATATCGAAATTGCCCGGGATCTAGTCTATCGTCCCTGTATCCCCTCAGAAAAGCCAATTTATTTAACCGATAATCTCACGGATGCCGCCGCTTTAGAAGAAGCCATTGAAGAAGCGGCTTTTTTATTAGAAAAAGCGGAAAAACCAATTATTTTAGCAGGGGTAGAATTCCATCGGTTTAAACTCCAGGATAAGTTGCTGAAACTTTTAGAAGTAACGGGTTATCCCTTAGCCACCACTATTTTAGGTAAGTCGTCAATTTCGGAAATGCAGCCGCAATTTATCGGCACTTATGTGGGGGCATTAAGTCGCGAATACGTTAGTCAACGGGTGGAAAATGCCGATTGTGTCCTCTGTTTAGGGGCGATCATGTCCGATATGAATTTAGGGGGATTTACGGCTAATTTAAATCCCAATAATTTGATTAATGCCAATTCCGAGAAAGTAAAAATTAAACATCACTTCTACCAACCAGTATTCCTAGGGGATTTTATCGATGGTTTAATTGATAAGCTAAGTCACAAAGAAGCAGCTACACTAGAGATTAAACCTGCGGCCGAATTGAAGAATTTAGAATTCATCGCCGTGCCGGAGCAAAAATTAACTAATGCTCGTTTTTATGAGCGAATGAATCATTTTATCGCTCAAGAATCTTTTGTTATTTCTGATACAGGGGACGCAATTATTGCCACAATTGATTTATTAATGCCCCAAAAAACCGACTTTATTGGTCAAGCATTTTATCTCTCTATTGGTTATTCAATTCCCGCCTGTTTAGGAGTAGCTTTTGCCGCACCAAATACTCGTCCTATCGTCTTTGTGGGTGATGGTGCTTTTCAAATGACCGCCCAAGAACTTTCGACAATTATCCGTCACCATCTCAATCCAATTATCTTTTTAATTAACAATGATGGTTACACGATCGAGCGGGTAATTCAGGATAATATTTATAATGATCTACAACCGTGGAAATATCACCAATTACCGGCAGTATTTAACGGGGAAAGTTGGAGTTGTCAAGTCAGGACAGAAGGGGAATTAGAAAAGGCTTTATCGATTGCCCAGGGTAACATCGATCGCCTATCATTTATTGAAGTACATCTCGATCGTTTTGACTGTTCCCAAGGCTTAACTCGTTTAGGTCAAGCTTTACGTTCACCCCATACTTAGACTGGTTATGCTATCCGGTTTTGACTGTGTGAAGCTGCCCTAAGACACCAGACTGAAACTCTTTTCGCTCCCAAGAGTCAACAATTAAGATACAATCGGTATCTTAATCAAAGTTTGCCGGTGACAACCGCAACTAAAAACCATATGAATGCTTTTTGGAAACAAATCACCCTACTGAACTTTTCCCCCGCTTCTTGGTCAAAATATAGCTATCTGCATCGTTTCGTCGGCCTTTTTAGTCAATGGCGACAGGGTAGCCGGTTTGTGGAGTGGACAGAACTGATGGGTGCGCTGTTAATCTCTCTCCTTATCGCCACTGCGCCGTTTTTCTCCACCAGTCAAATTGGTTTTTTATTGTTAGCAATAGCGGGTTATTGGCTACTCTTAACCCTTGTGGATGAAGGCAAAATCGGGGTGACACCGATTCACATTTTGGTACTTTTATACTGGGGAATTGCCACGGTTTCTACGGCTTTTTCTCCCGTTAAAACCGCAGCTTTGGAAGGATTAATTAAATTAACTCTCAATCTAATCTTTTTTGCTTTTACCGCCCGAATCATGCGATCACCACGCCAGACAAATTGGATTCTGACTACTTTAGTTTTAACCGCCTTAGCAGTCAGTGTTTACGGCATTCGCCAGCAAATTTTTGGTGCGGAACAGTTAGCAACGTGGAACGATCCCACTTCAGAATTAGCGGGAGATACTAGGGTTTATAGTTATCTCGGTAATCCTAATTTATTAGCTAGTTATTTATTACCCGGTATTGCTTTTAGCGGTGCTGCATTATTTGTGTGGCAGGGATGGCTACCGAAAATTTTAGCGGCTTTATTAACTTTAGCCAATGCCGCTTGTTTATTTTTTACCGAGAGTCGTGGCGGTTGGATTGGTTTGATGGTCTTAGGAATTGTCTTCTTATTGCTATTATTTTATTGGTTCAAAAGTTATCTACCGTTATTTTGGCAAACATGGCTTTTACCCTTAGTTTTAGGGGGTTTAGCCGTGGTGGTTTTAGGGGCGATTTTATTGGTGGAGCCGCTGCGAATTCGGGTGATGAGTATTTTTGCTGGCCGGGAAGATAGTAGTAATAACTTTCGGATTAATGTTTGGGATGCAGTTATCCGCATGATTCAAACTTATCCGCTTTTGGGCATCGGACCGGGTAATGATGCTTTTAAGAAAATTTACCCACTATTCATGAAGCCAAAATACACGGCTTTAAGTGCCTATTCTGTGCTATTAGAAATCATGGTAGAAACGGGAATTATTGGTTTTACCTGTTTCCTCTGGTTATTAGTCACAACTATCGGCCAAGGCATCCATCAAATTAAACTTTTACGCGATAAAATGGATAGTCAAGGCTTTTGGTTAATCGGGGCAATTGCCGCTATGGCCGGAATTCTTGCCCACGGTTTTTTTGATACAGTTTGGTATCGTCCCCAAGTTAGCACCCTATGGTGGTTAGTTTTGGGTTTAATTGCTAGTCGTTGTTATTCCCCCGCTAGGGATTTAAAGTAGTTCAGGCACAGATGCGATCCTCGATCGCCACCGATTGCAGAAGTCTTTCCACGATAACTTTAGCTTGACGACCGTGACTAGGAATCAGACGATGGCAGAAGACGTAGGGAGTAATCAGCTTAACATCATCGGGGATAGCATAATCGCGACCTTCGAGGAAAGCGTAAGCTTGAACTGCTTTTTGCAAAACCACACAACCCCGGGGACTGACTCCTAAACTAATATCTTCATGATCACGGGTAGCGCGGACTAAATCGACGATATATTGCTGTAAAGCAGGAGCTACCTTGACCAGACTGACTAATCTTTGCAATTCTCCCACCTGTTCTAAGGAAATACAAGCTTCTAGGGATTTAACCGTCTCTTGAGAATGCTGTCTTTGTAACATTTTTAATTCTTCTGCTGCGCTGGGATAACCCAAACTCAGGCAAACGGCAAAACGGTCCATTTGTGCTTCTGGAAGCGGAAAAGTGCCTTGATATTCGATCGGGTTTTGGGTGGCGATAACAAAGAAAGGTTGGGGGACCGGCCGCGCTTCTCCATCGACGGTAACTTGTTTTTCTTCCATGACTTCTAGAAGTGCCGATTGGGTGCGCGGTGTGGCCCGGTTGATTTCATCGGCCAAGAGGACGTTAGCAAAAGCGGGGCCGGGGATAAATTCAAATTCGCGACTGTTGGGGTTCCAAATCGTGGTTCCCGTGATATCACTAGGGAGGAGGTCAGGGGTGCATTGTACCCGTTGGAAACGACCGTTAATTGAACGCGCTAAGGATTTGGCTAACAGGGTTTTGCCGACTCCGGGGACATCTTCCAGGAGAGCGTGACCACCACTGAGCAAAGCCACCAGCACAATGCGAATCGATTCGGTTTGGCCGACGATGCTCTGGCTCAAATTTTCCATCAAAATATCAATAGCGTCTCTCATAGCACAAATGGGGTATTCTGTCAAGAAGATTAATGTTAAGTTTTCTTGATCTTAACGATTCTTTTCCTAATTTGCCCACACTAACGGGAAAAGTTGACAGACAATGGCGGTAATTTTTCTGCTAGGGAGCTAATCGGGGTTAGGGTGGCGAGCATAGAGAAAATTAGTTAAGAATTGTTGCCAGTGGGCGAAATCAAGATTTTAAGTCGGTTCAGTACGGTAAAATCGAGAAGAATTTCTCTTAATCAGTGAAGATGAAAGCTAGTTCGCTCGTTTTTAGTCTTGTTTTAGGAATCGCTGCCAGTACATTAACCAATAGTTTACCCGAAAATTTGACTTTCAATTCTCGGAAAATATTGGCTCAAGATCAGGCTCCTTCCTGTCCCCTTCCTCCAGATCTTGCCATCACTTTTCGCAATAGTGAATGTCAGGCAGTTACCCTAGAAAAACCCCAGACTTTTTTCCGTTATTATAGTGACGAAAATAGCAAAAAAGGTCGTTTTCTGACCACGGATGAATATGCCACCAATGTGGAGGCGATCAGAAATTTAGCCCTCGATCAAAAGTGGAATCCTCCCAATCAAGCGACTAAAGTAGTATCGGTGACTTTACCTGCGGGAACAACGGTTTATCAAGGAATTGTCGCCCCCCAGAATCCACCTTATTGTTATCACGGTGGTGGTCAGCAAACTTTTATTAAAGACTCGCGAGATGCCAATATACAATGGGGAGAGGGGCGAGGACTAACGCTTACATCTCTTTGGTGTCGCTAGAATATTATGGAAACGAACATGAGGGAATTAGTTCAATCAATTGACCAAGCTATTACCGTGGCCGAACAGATGCGGGAAACAAAAATATCGACTCGGATTGAGGGTTTAATTTCTGTCCTGAAAACCATCAAAAGTCAGGCTTTAGCTGGTCAATTACCACCGTCTCAAGGCATTGTTACCCTAGGATTAGCGCGAGAAGTAGCTGATTGGATCGATTCCCTCGATTCTCCTTTATTGAAAGCGGTGGGTAAAGTGGAAAGAGAATACCAAAAATATTAGGAATTGTCAGTTACAGAAGTTAGAATTAATCGAGAGCGATCGCAGTCTATCTCGATCTGATTTTTTAATCGATCGAGAGAATTAAATTTCTGTTCTGGTCGCAGGAATTGCACTAAATCCATCGTTAAAATGCGATCATATACATTGCCCGACCAATCCAATAAATGGATTTCCACACTGATAGTTTTTCCCTCGATTGTGGGACGATAACCGATGTTCATAACTGCCGGTAAGCGAGAACCATCAAGAGGCACCCAACCGCAATAAACCCCCAGTCGCGGCAATAATTTATCGGGAGGAACCTGTAGATTAGCGGTATGAAAACCTAATGTTCTGCCCAGTTGTTGCCCGACGACCACGCGACCGGTTAAACTATAGGGACGACCTAACATTTGCCCAGCTTGCTCAACGTTTCCTGCTGCCAAAGCTTGACGAATTAGGGAACTACTAATCCGACCCGCCCCACAGTTTTTTAAACCAACAATCTCGACTTTAATATTAAATTGAGAGGCGATCTGTAATAAATCTTCGGCTGTACCTTGACGACGATAACCGAAGCGAAAATCTTGACCAACACTGATCGATTTAGCCTGTAATTTTTCTACTAAAATCTGTTCGACAAAAGCCAAGGGAGTCAGGGAAGCTAATTGAGCAGAGAAAGGCAGTAAAACCAATTGTTTAACGCCTAAATTCTCTAAAACCTCCACCTTTTCCCCTAGAGGAGTTAATAACTGCCATTTTTCCCCCGTAAAAAATTCCCGCGGGTGGGGAGTAAAACTAACAACGGTGGGATAAGCGGGTTCATCCTGAAAAATTGGCTGTAGGACGGTTTGATGACCTAGGTGCAAACCATCAAAGTTACCAAGAGCGATCGCACTAGGGGCTAAAATACGGGTATTAGGGGAATCTACAATCCACACGCTGGCTTTAGGAACAGATACAAGAGAACAATTCAAGCGATTAATCTTGAGTGTAGCCTTTTGATTCTATATCAATCGGGCGATCAAGCTAAAAAAACACCCCCAATTACTTGGAGGCTTTTTCAAAGAAAAATAACTGTCATTAACCTTCGGCTAATTTCAGATCCCGCAGGGTGCTAATATCCACTTGAATCGATGGACCCATGGAGGAAGAAACGTAAACTGTGCGCCAGTAACGCCCCTTGGCCCCAGAAGGACGGTTTCTGTCCACCGTTTCCTGTAAAGCTTTCAAATTAACTAACAGATCCTCAGCACTAAAAGAAGCTTTACCAAATTGAACGTGAACGATCCCAGTGCGATCGGCCCGGAATTCCAATTTACCCGCTTTAAACTCAGAGATCGCTCCCGTTAAATCCGTGGTTACGGTTCCCCCTTTCGGTGAAGGCATTAAACCCCGTGGACCAAGTTGACGACCTAATTTCGCCACTTTCGGCATCATATCGGGGGTGGCGATTAACACCTCGAAATCCATCATCCCCTTGGCGATTTCTTCGATTAATTCTTCCGAACCAACGATATCGGCCCCGGCGTTGTTCGCTTCCTGTACCTTTTCCCCGCGAGTAATGACCGCTACTCGCACCGTGCGTCCGGTTCCTTTGGGTAAACTTACCGTTGTCCGCAGTTGTTGGTCGGTATATTTAGGATCGATGCCTAAACGAATATGAGCTTCGGCGGTTTCGTCGAATTTCGCCGTCGCTAATTCCTTTAATAATGTTAGTGCCTCTAATGGCTCGTAGGCTTTATTTTCTACCTTAGCCTGGGCATCTCGCAAACGTCGTGAAACTTTTTTTACCATCTGATTTGTTGCTCCTTGGGTAATAACGAAGCTTAACTTCTCCCCGTAATAAGATTTAGTCTGAGATCTTGACACCCATATTTCTGGCCGTTCCCGCCACAATATTCATGGCCGCTTCGATGTCGTTAGCGTTAAGATCGGGCATTTTAGTTTGGGCGATTTCGCGTAATTGGTCGCGGGTAATGGTGGCGACAAATTTCTTGTTAGGTTCGTTGGAACCTCTTTCCACACCAGCCGCTTTACGGATGAGAACGGAAGCGGGGGGAGTTTTGAGGACAAAGGTAAAACTCCGATCCTCAAAAACGGAAATTTCCACAGGGATGATCATCCCGGCCTGATCGGCGGTTTTAGCGTTGTAATCTTTACAAAACGCCATAATATTCACCCCGTGTTGACCTAAAGCAGGACCCACGGGAGGAGCAGGGTTAGCCTTACCAGCAGGTAAAGCTAGTTTAATAATTGCGACGACTTTTTTAGCCATGATTTAGTTTTGTTTTTCGACTTGATTAAATTCCAATTCGACCGGGGTATCCCGACCAAAAATGGAGAGCAGGGCCTTGAGTTTGCCGCGCTCGGGACTAACTTCGATCACTTCCCCTTCAAAGTCCTTAAATGGACCGGATAGGACTAAGATTTGATCGCCAACTTCCATATTGATTTTGACGACCGGTTCTTGAATCTGAGCTTGTTTGAAGATGCGATCAACTTCTGACATACTCAAGGGTAGCGGGGTGACGTGACCGCGGCCGCGTCCGTAGTGCCGTTTTTGTTCGGCCCCGACAAAGTTGATCACATGGGGGGTGTTTTTCACCACCTGCCAAGCGTCATCATCCATGATCATTCTGATCAGGACATAACCCGGGAAGACTTTTTCCTCGCCGTGTTGCCGTGAGCCATCCTTGCGGACTTTGACGGTGGCCGCTTGGGGAATCTGAACTTGCAGAATGCGATCGGCCACATCGAGGGTGTGGATGCGCTGTTCCAAATTAGCTTTGACCCGTTTCTCACAACCGGAAGCCACCTGCACGGCATACCAACGGGGTTTTTTCGGTAGGTCGCTAAGATTGAGTTCTTCGGGAAACTGCTCTTCTTCTAGACTCATGGGAACACCTTCCCCGCACCCCAGGCAAAGAATTTATCGATTAGATAGATGAGAGTGGCTACCAAAGTCACCATTAACATCACCGCCGCCGATTCGCTCAAAAGTTGCTGACGGGAAGGCCAGACGACTTTGGCGAGTTCTTCTTTGGTTTCATTGACGAATTCCTTGACCTGAAAGGAGCTTCCCTCTTTCTTGTCGCTCGCGTCTTTTTCTAGGGTTTCTTTTTTGGCCACGATCGCTACTCCTTAAAATGATACTCAAGCTATCCTTAACTTATCATTTTCACCGGACAACCCACACTAACCCCCAGACATTTAGATTATGTCCTTTGCAATTATCGGCTTGGTGATTACCAAACGCGCCCTGGAGGACTTGAACCCCCGACATCAGGTTTTGGAGACCTGCGTTCTACCAACTGAACTAAGAGCGCCCATTCGCTAAACTATTGGGCTTTTTTAAGGCCTTTATTTATTATAGCGTAGTTGTTGGCGATTAAGCAACTTTCTTGGTTAGGCTGTCGCCGGAAATTTTTTAGAGGGGGCGATCGAAACGTTCTTGGACCCTGGTGGCTTTGCCAACCCGATCGCGCAGATAGTAGAGTTTCGCCCGACGTACTTTACCACGACGGATGATCTTGATATTGGCAACCCGGGGCGAGTGGAGCAGGAAAACTCTTTCTACTCCCACACCCTGGAAGACTTTGCGTACTGTAATCGTTTCGTTGATACCGCCATGGCGTTTGGCGATGACAATACCCTCGTAGGGCTGAATCCGCTCTTTATCTCCTTCAACGATTCGCACCCCTACCCGGATCGTGTCACCGACATGGATAATGGGCAGATCGCTCTTGAGATACTCGGCTTCGATTGATTTGATAATCTCTTCCGTTTTCATCGGCTTTCGTAAAACTGACAATTTACTATCATACCATATTTTTTTAAGTACAGCCTTTCTCGTCTAAATGAAATATGATCTAAACGGGATTAGGGACTTGCGCTTTGATAATGTATCTTTTGGGCGAACGCAGTTCGCCCCTACATTGTGGACAAAATCCGTTACTGTAGAAGTGCCAGGAACCTGCGCCCTCCGATCGCTCAAGTGTGCTGATCACCCTAAGTAGGGGGAAGTCCTTCGAGAGTCCCCGCAGCTAAGGGACTTACGCTTTGATAATATGCTATCTGGCTGGTCTGATTTTTCTACAGAGCGATTTTCTGGCTGGGATATTATTCCCAAGCAAGTCCCCCACGTCCAGCTTATAGTAGTAGCCAACAACCCCGACGAGCAAGCCATTTGCGCCCAATACCTGCGCCATAATCGCGTCAGATACTTTGCTTTGATCTAAGATTGAGTCAGCAATATCTAATTTGGAGTCTCAGGCAATGGAAATAATTCTCGCTGCGTTGGCTGCTGGTGCGGCGGCTGCTGCTAAGGATACGGCAGGAACAGCCGTTAAGGATGCTTATGAGAGTTTAAAAGCGTTGATTAAGAAGAAGTTTGCAGAAAAAGGGAAAACAGATGATAGTGATATCGTCGATAAACATGAGAAAAAACCAGATTCAGAGGGGGTAAAAACACTGCTTAAAGAAGAGTTACTTGAAGCAAAAATTGATAGAGATGCAGAGGTTATTAAGACAGCAGAAGAATTACTTAAGCAATTAAAACCTGAAGAATTTGCCGCAGGTAAGTATAATATTAATGTTGGTGATGATATTAAAGGAATGGTGGGAGATGGTACTTTGAAGGGAATTGCAGGAGATATTAGTGGTGGAGATATTAGTCAGAACATTAATTAGTTGAGGATTATTTAGGAGGGAAATTTATGTCAATTACTGTTGAGGTAGAACTTAAAGATTTTCTAATTCAAATCAATCAAAAGTTAGACAATCTTCAAAAAGATGTTACTGATATTAAGATTGAACTTAGTGAAGTTAAAGGTGAAATTAAGCGTCTGGAGGGAAAAATTGATGGTGTCGAGAAGCGTCTGGAGGAAAAAATTGATGGTGTCGAGAAGCGTCTGGAGGAAAAAATTGATGGTGTCGAGAAGCGTCTAGAGGAAAAAATTGATGGTATTGAGAAGCGTCTAGAGGGAAAAATTGATGGCGTGGAAAAGCGCTTAGAGAATCAAGAGTTTGTCAGTCGAGGGATTTTAGTCGCTTTAATTGTAACGATTTTAGGCGGTTTGGCTAAATTGTTTGGTTTAGTAGGAAGTCCTTAAAGAGTGCTAATTCTAAAACTGCAATTTAAAGTTAACTTGAAAAGAATAATTTTGGGGTAGCAAAAATGACTGATAAAAGTTATTATTCAGAAATAGGAGGTGATGTTAAAGGTCTTATTGGTGATGGTGAATTTAAGGGAATTGCAGGTGATATTAGTGGGGGTGTAATCAATCAATATATTATTACCCAAAAGTCAGGAGTTGAGATTCAGGCTCAAACTTTAATTACGGGTTCACCTTATTTGGGTTTAAGGAAGTTTGAGGTAGATGACAAGGATAGGTTTTTTGGGCGAGATAATTGGATTATTGAGTTAACTGATTATTTAAAGCAAAAGAATGTTTTATTGCTTTTAGGTGCGTCAGGAAGCGGTAAATCTTCTCTCGTGCAAGCGGGTTTAATTCCTAAGTTAAAGGATAATTTGGGCGCAAATAAATTGGTTAATTTAACTTTTGTTCCTGATGTTAATCCCTTTGAGTCTTTTTATGGTTGTCTTTTGGCAAATAGATATAAACAATCCCAAGCGAAATTAGCACAATCTGTTCAGGAAGATACTTTAATTAAGGTGGTTGAAGGATTAAAAAATAATTCTGATTTATGGTTTATTTTTATTGACCAATTTGAGGAATTATTTACTCGTACACCGAAGACAGAAAGGGATATTTTTATTAAAAGTTTGGTTAATTTAATTGAAAAGAATGATAGTTGGGTTAAAATTGTGATGACGATGAGGGCGGATTTTTTAGATAAATTAAGTCCTTATCCCAGTTTAGGAAAAATCCATGATCAGTATAGCAAGATGTTAACGGATATGGACGAAAGTGAGTTAAGATTAGCTATTGCTGAACCGGCGGCGAGAAATGGGGTAATCTTTGAAAAGGGATTAATTAATCAAATTATTGCCGATTTTTATGAACAGGCTGGCTCTTTACCTCTGTTACAATATACGTTAGATTTATTGTGGCAAAAAAATCATATTCAAGAGCGGATTTTAAATATTAAGATTTATCAAGAGATTGGTGGGGTAACGGGTGCGCTAGAAAAACAAGCGGATAAAATTTATAGTCAATTTAATGAACAGCAACGGAAAGCAGCAGAGGAAATTTTTCTAGAGTTAATTAGTTTAGAAGGGGAAAAAGCGGTTAGCAGAAGGGCGAATAAATCGAGTTTTGAACAGGAGGAAATGCAAAGGGAGGTTCTCTATCAATTGATAGATAATCGTCTTTTGGTGAGTAAGGGAGAAGACGGGAAAGCAACGGTTGAGGTGGCACATGAAGAATTGTTGCGGTGTTGGAAAGTGTTACAGGATTTAATTAGGGAAAAGGAGGAGATAATTGTTCTGAGAAGTCGTTTATATGCTGATGCTAAACAGTGGGATGATTTACAGAAGCAAGATGCAGTAAAAGCGAGTAGTGAGCTTTGGGGAGGTTCTAAGTTGGCTAAAATTGTTGAGTTTCAAAAGAATAATTCTCTGCCTAATTTAGAGGCTGTGGCGATTGAGTTTATTAAGGCGAGTATTAGTCAAGCAGAACGACAAAAAAATGAAAAAATTAGAACAGCGCGAATAATTACAGCGGGTTCTTTGGTGGCGGTGGTGATTAGTACTGGATTTGGTTTAATGGCGTGGAAACAAACACAACAAGCGGAACTCAATCTGGCAAATGCTCGCGGGTTTTCTTCCTTGTCTTTGTTTGATAGAGGAAAAGAATTAGAGGCTTTTGTTGAAGCGATTAAAGCAGGAAAAACCCTACAAAAGCAGCAGGCATCCGACACGAAGGTGACGAATGCCTTACAGGAACTTCTCAACCGCAAAAGTGAACGCAATCGCTTAGAAGGGCATGGTAGATATGTCCATAGCGTTAATTTTAGTCCTAACGGCAAGACTTTGGTGAGCGGTAGTGATGACAAAACTATCAAACTCTGGAATGTAGAAACAGGCCAAAAACTCCACACCTTCGAGGGGCATGGTGGCCCTGTCTATAGCGTTAATTTTAGTCCTGACGAGGGCAAGACTTTGGTGAGCGGTAGTGATGACAAAACTATCAAACTCTGGAATGTAGAAACAGGCCAAGAAATCCGTACCCTCAAGGAGCATGGTGGCACTGTCTATAGCGTTAATTTTAGTCCTGACGGCAAGACTTTGGTGAGCGGTAGTGATGACAAAACTATCAAACTCTGGAATGTAGAAACAGGGAAAGAAATCCGCACCCTCAAGGGGCATAAAGGCCCTGTCTATAGCGTTAATTTTAGTCGCAACGGCAAGACTTTGGTGAGCGGTAGTGGTGACAAGACTATCATACTCTGGGATGTAGAAACAGGCGAAAAACTCCACACCTTCGAGGGGCATAATGGCCCTGTCTATAGCGTTAATTTTAGTCACGACGGCAAGACTTTGGTGAGCGGTAGTGGTGACAAGACTATCAAACTCTGGAATGTAGAAAAACCCCAAGAAATCCGCACCCTCAAGGGGCATAATAGCCGTGTCAGAAGCGTTAATTTTAGTCCCAACGGCAAGACTTTGGTGAGCGGTAGTTGGGACAACACCATCAAACTCTGGAATGAGTCAACAGGCCAAGAAATCCTCACCCTCAAGGGGCATGAAGGCCCTGTCTGGAGCGTTAATTTTAGTCCTGACGAGGGCAAGACTTTGGTGAGCGGTAGTGATGACGGGACTATCAAACTCTGGAATGTAGAAATAGTCCAAACCCTCAAGGGGCATGATGACCTTGTCAATAGCGTTGAGTTTAGTCCTGACGAGGGCAAGACTTTGGTGAGCAGTAGTGATGACGGGACTATCAAGCTCTGGGATGTAAAAACAGGCGAAGAAATCCGCACCCTCAAGGGGAATGATTACCCTGTCAGAAGCGTTAATTTTAGTCCCGACGGCAATACTTTGGTGAGCGGTAGTGATGACAAAACTATCATACTCTGGGATGTAAAAACAGGCAAAAAAATCCACACCTTCGAGGAGCATAATGGCCTTGTCAGAAGCGTTAATTTTAGTCCCAACGGCGAGACTTTGGTGAGCGGTAGTTGGGACGGTACTATCAAACTCTGGGATGTAGAAAAACGCCAAAAAATCCACACCTTCGAGGTGCATCATCGTGTCAGAAGCGTTAATTTTAGTCCCGACGGCAAGACTTTGGTGAGCGGTAGTAATGACAAAACTATCAAACTCTGGGATGTAAAAACAGGCAAAGAAATCCACACCTCCTATGCCTTCAAGGGGCATGAGGGTCCTGTCAGAAGCGTTAATTTTAGTCCCAACGGCGAGACTTTGGTGAGCGGTAGTTATGACAAAACTATCAAACTCTGGGATGTAAAAACAGGCAAAGAAATCCACACCTTCGAGGGGCATGATGGCCCTGTCAGAAGCGTTAATTTTAGTCCTAACGGCAAGACTTTGGTGAGCGGTAGTGATGACAAAACTATCAAACTCTGGAATGTAGAAAAACGCCAAGAAATCCGCACCCTCCATGGGCATAATAGCCGTGTCAGAAGCGTTAATTTTAGTCCCAACGGCAAGACTTTGGTGAGCGGTAGTTGGGACAACACTATCAAACTCTGGAAGGTAGAAACAGACTCGAATTTATTGAATTTAGATGCTTTAATGGGGCGTAGTTGCGATTGGGTGCGGGCTTATTTGCACAATCCTAATTCTGGTGTTAGGGAGGAGGATAGGGGTTTGTGTGATGGGATTGGGGGTAAATCGTCAGTATCAGGATTTTGAGGATTAGAGGATTTTCAGGATGCTCAATCTTAAAAGATTGTCAGGAGTTTCCAAGTAAATAATCCAGTTAATCCTAAAATCCCGTTAATCTTGGTTTAGACTTCTTTGTGAGGATACAGAAGGATTGTAGGGCGATGCAGAAGAGTTGTAGGACAATACACAAAGATTGTAGGACAATGCAGGACTTAAACGCTTTAATGGGGCGTAGTTGCGATTGGGTGCGGGTTTATTTGCACAATCCTAATTCTGGCGTTAAGGAGGAGGATAGACATTTGTGTGATGGGATTGGTGAGGAGAAGTGATAATATAGTTACATATTATGGAGATTTAGAGAAGAAAATGATCTTACTCAATTATTGTGAAAAAGCTTTACAAAAAGCACAATACAAAAGGCTAAATGACGGTACTTGGTTTGCTGAAATAGAAGGCTTTCAAGGCGTTTGGGGAAATGGATTGACCGTTGAAGAATGCCGTCAAGACTTACTAGAAGTTCTAGAAGAATGGATCATTTTAAAATTACAAGATGGCGACCCTTTACCTATCATAGATGGATTAGAAATTAAAGTTACAACAGTTGCAGAAGTTTAGTTATGCCATCAGCAATTTCTCGCAGAAAATTAATCAGAAAATTGAAAGCTTTAGGTTACACAGGACCTTTTTCTGGTAGTAAACATCAATTTATGAAAAAGGGTCAACATAAAATTCGCATCCCTAACCCTCATGGAAATCAAGAAATCTCTACAGATTTAGTTAAGGAAATTCTCAAACAAGCGGGTATTAGTGATGAAGAATGGGACAACAGTTAAACAGTATTGGTTATATATTTAGGATTTGATCTTTATGATTCTTTTCATATCGCTTGCGCTGAATATGCTAGAATAGACGTATTGTTAACCACCGATGACAGATTACTGAGAAAAGCCATAAAATACAGTAAATTATTGCAAGTAAAATTAGCAGAATTAAATATCTTAACCAATTAAAAAAGCGAGAAAGTATTAGCAACCCTTCTCGCTTTATTATAACTAAACCAACGCCTCCACAGCTTGCGGAACTACTGCCGTCTCAGTTGTGGTATTTTCCCCTAGGTAAATTCCCAAAGAACGGGCTGTTTTGACGATAAAACCATCAGGATCCACGGGATAGGCACAGCGATGCTCTTGATGACATTGTTTGATAATTTTGATCACTGGTTTCAGGGGCAAACTACGCACTTGTCCCCCGCGCCAAATCACCACGCGATCGAGTTTACCCTGTTCGATTAATTCTACGGCCTTAATGCCGAAGGCCGTGGCTAACAGTCGATCCATGGCCAAAGGAGGACGACTTCTTTGCAGGTGTCCCAAAGACATGGCCCGCACATCCATGGAATTGAGATAACAGAAGACGGGATCGGTAACGCACAAAGAGCGAGTTTTGTCAAATATTAATTTTTCTAAATAATCGGCAATATACTTCTCTTTTTGGTTATCTTCGTTTTTAACACCCTCAGAAATGACAATGAGAGCGAATTTACGACCTTGAGCGCGTAATTCTGCCAAATGACGACAACAACCGTCGATAATTTCGGGAGTGAGAGCCGGGGTTAATTCGGGAATAAAAATCGCATCGGCCCCCCCGGCAATTCCGGCATGAAGGGCTAAATGACCGGCATCTCTACCCATCACCTGCACAATCATCACCCTTTCGTGACTAGCGGCGGTAAAGGTGAGATCATACAAAGCTTGAGTGACGATATCCACGGCAGTGGTAAAACCGACGGACCATTCCGTATAGGGAACGTCATTATCGATGGTTTTGGGAACCGCGATAATATTCCAGTTGCCTTTCTGGGCGAGATCGTAGATGATATCGATGCTCCCATCGCCCCCAACGACGATCAGGGCATCTAATCCCAGCATTTCGTATCCTTGCAGGATTTTCGTGGCAATTTCTGGGTTTTCGGGATGTCCTTTGCTCAAAGAACCCAAGACACTACCACTAAGAAACTGCAAAACGTCTAATCCTTTCAAGACCCCGGGTAGGTTATAGCCATGCTGAGTCAGGATCAAATCTTCGGGGTGATATTTTCCCTCGGCAATCTGCATAAAACCGTCGGTCCCGTAGGGAATGCCGTACACATCCCAACCCTTTAGTTTTGATGATTTCACCACGGCACGAATTACCGCATTTAACCCCGGGCAATCGCCACCACTGGTCAGAATGCCGATTTTTTTCTTTTGATTCTCGTTCATGGTTATATCCTCCAGGATTTTTTTTTCGTTGTCGGGAGTCAGTATTAAGGAGTCAGGAGTCGGGAGTCAGGAGATTATTTTTATTTATTCTCCCTGCTCCCCACTCCCCAATTCATAATTCATAATTCATAATTTCCCACTTCCCACTTTTATTTGCTGGTGGTTTGAAAACGTTTCCAAACAGGTTCGTAACTTTGCAGGGCTTTCATATACTGTACCCGTTCAAAAGCAGTCGGATCTGGGCAATTCATTTGACTCATACTGCCAATTAACTGCTCGATCGATTCGTACTCATTTTCTTCCAACCAATGCAATAAACCCTGTTCGATCTTGGTAATTTCCTCCAAACCGTGGCGTAATAAAACACTAACTAACATGGTCGCTTTTGCCCCCACCATCATCATTTTGATCACGTCGATGGCGTTATGAATGCCACTGGTAGCGGCAAAATCCGTCGGTACACGACCGTAAAGCATGGCAATCCAGCGCAGGGGTAAACGCATTGCTTGGGGATTACTGAGGATAATATTAGGGTGAACATCCAAGGTGTCTAAGTCGATATCCGGCTGATAGAAACGGTTAAATAATACCAACCCATCGGCCCCTGCTTCCGCTAATTGTTTAGCCATATTGGCCGTATTGCTAAAGTAGGGACTTAACTTCATCGAGACGGGAATTGATACCTCCGATTTGACAATTTTGAGGATATCAATATAGTTTTGTTCGACGTGATTTCCGGTTAATTCCAGGTCGTTGGGAACATAATAAACATTCAACTCCAAAGCATCAGCGCCCGCTTGTTGAATTTGAGTGGCATACTCCAACCATCCCCCAGAGGTCTCACCGTTGAGACTGGCAATAATCGGAATATCGACCATTTCTTTGGCTTTGCGAATATGGTTGAGATATTCGTCGGAACCAACGTGAAAAACCTCCGGTTCGGGAAAATAAGTCAAAGCTTCCGCAAAACTCTCGGCTCCGTGGGTAAAATGATGGTGTAGAGCCAGTCTTTCGTGTTTAATCTGCTCCTCGAAAAAGGAGTGTAAAACCACGGCAGCGGCTCCGAAGTCTTCCATTTTCTTGATATTGTCGATATCCTCGCTCAAGGGTGCGGCCGCACCGATGACTAACGGCGATCGCAATTGCAAACCCATGTAGGTAGTGTGTAGATTCATAACTATTCGTTGCTCCCTGTACCTTTTGCTGCTAAATACTGATACATTTGCCAGCGCGTATCCACATCTGCTTGTGCTTCTTTGAGCAGACGTTTAGCTTCCTCCGGCTTACTGGTGGCCAACATCTTAAAGCGATTCTCCGAGTAGAGAGTTTGCGCTACGGTAAGCTTAGGCGCACGGCTGTCCAATTGTAGGGGATTTTTGCCTTCTTTAGCTAAATCGGGATGATAACGGTACATTAACCAGCGACCGCTTTCCACCACTTCTTTTTGATGGTTCATGGCGGTGGTCATGTTGATCCCGTGAGCAATACAGTGAGAATAGGCGATAATTAACGATGGCCCGTTGTAAGCTTCCGCTTCTAGGAAAGCTTTGATAGTTTGCTCGTTTTTTGCCCCCATAGCCACGCTGGCCACATAGACGTTACCGTAGGTCATGGCCATTAAACCGAGGTCTTTTTTCGGTCCCGGTTTGCCACCAGAAGCAAATTTAGCTACGGCAGCGCGAGGAGTAGCTTTCGAGGCCTGGCCGCCCGTATTTGAGTAAACTTCCGTATCCATGACCAAAATATTGACATTGCGACCACTAGCTAAAACGTGATCTAAGCCACCATAACCGATGTCGTAGGCCCAACCGTCACCCCCGACAATCCAGACGCTTTTCTTGACCAGATAATCGGCCACGGATAACAACATTTTCACCTGCGTGGTCGGGGTTAATTGCCCTAAACGGGATTTTAGGGCCTCTACCCGATGCCGTTGTTCGTAAATTTCCGCTTCATCGACTTGGTGACAATTGAGAATATCTGCCGCTAGACTTTCTCCGATTTCACTAGCGAGGGTTCCTAACAGTTCGGCGGCAAATTCTGCCTGTTTATCGATGGAAACTCGGAATCCTAAGCCAAATTCGGCATTATCTTCAAAGAGGGAATTCGACCAGGCCGGACCGCGACCTTCGGCGTTAACTGCCCAGGGTGTTGTCGGTAAATTACCTCCGTAGATAGATGAACAACCGGTAGCATTAGCCACTATCATGCGATCGCCAAATAGCTGACTGACTAATTTAACGTAGGGAGTCTCACCACAACCGGCACAAGCGCCGGAAAACTCAAAGAGAGGTTCCTGCATTTGCTGATGGTTAATTTTATTGAGATTTAGGCTTAATCGGTCTGGATTAGGCAAATTAAGGAAGAAATCCCAGTTAACTCGTTCCTGTTCCCGCAGGGGCAATTGGGGAGCCATATTAATCGCTCTTAGACGTGGTTGCGATTTGTTTTTAGCGGGGCAAACATCAACACAGAGACCGCAACCGGTACAATCTTCGGCGGCCACTTGGATGGTGAATTTTAGCCCTTTCCAGTCGTGATCCTTGGCATTAGCGACTTTAAAGGTTTCTGGGGCCGTAGCTAATTCGGCCTCGTCATAGACTTTCGAGCGAATAACGGCGTGGGGACAAACAAGAACGCATTTACCGCACTGAACACAGACATCGGCATCCCAAACGGGGATTTCTTGGGCAATATTGCGTTTTTCCCATTGGCTAGTGGCGGTGGGGTAAGTACCATCGTTGGGAAGGGCGCTAACGGGCAATTCATCCCCGTGACGGGCGATAATTTTGCCGAGGACTTCTCGGACGAAAGTGGGTGCGCTGTCGGGAATTGGTGGTCTTAATTCAAAAGCTTCAGGGGTGACAGTGGCGGGAATTGGGACTTGATAGAGATGTTCTAGGGCAGAATCCACAGCTTTGATGTTCATCTGCACGATTTCTTCCCCTTTCTTGCCGTAGGTCTTGCGGATGGCTTTTTTGATTTGTGCGATCGCATCTTCCCGCGACAAAACCCCCGCTAGGGCAAAGAAACACACCTGCATAACGGTATTAATCCGACTGCCCATCCCCGCTTCTTTGGCTACTTGAGTGGCATTAATCGTATAAACTTGCAGATTTTTATCGATGATAGTTTGCTGGAGATGGCGGGGTAAGTGACTAAACACCTCCTCCGGTGGATAGGGACTATTCAGGAGAAAAATTGAGTTCGATTTAGCGGTTTCTAGCAGGTCAAATTGTTCGACAAATTCCCACTGATGACAGGCGATAAAGTTAGCATCAGTGATTAAATAGGTAGAGCGAATCGGATGGGGGCCAAAGCGTAGGTGAGAAACGGTGACGGAGCCAGATTTTTTGGAATCATAGACGAAATAACCCTGGGCATAATTATCAGTATCTTCACCGATAATTTTAATTGAATTTTTGTTAGCTCCCACCGTACCATCGGAACCTAAACCGTAGAAAACCGCCCGCACTACTTCGTCCGGTTCGGTGGAAAAACTGCGGTCATATTCCAGACTGGAAAAGGTAAGATCGTCAACGATACCAATAGTGAAGTGATTTTTCGGTTTGTCGAGACTTAAGTTATCAAATATACCGGCAATCATGGCTGGAGTAAATTCTTTGGAAGATAAACCGTAGCGTCCTCCCACAATTTTCGGCAGCTTGCCTTCGTACTCTTCCATAAAGGCATTTACCACGTCTAAATATAGCGGATCGCCCCCGGCACCGGGTTCTTTACAGCGATCTAAAACGGCTATTTTTTTCACCGTGGTGGGCAAAGCTGCCAGTAATTTTTCGGCGGCAAAGGGACGATAGAGACGAACTTTTAAAACCCCAACTTTAGCCCCATTTTGATTGAGATAATCCACGGTTTCATGGACGGTTTCCCCTCCCGATCCCATTAACATAATCACTCTTTCGGCATCGGGCGCACCGTGGTATTCATAGAGATGGTATTGCCGTCCTGTTAATTGGGCAAAACGATCCATAATTTTTTGGGCGATATCGGGACAAGCATAATAGAAAGGATTGACGCTTTCCCTTGCCTGGAAATAAACATCGGGATTTTGTGCCGTGCCTCGTAAAACCGGTCGATCGGGAGTTAAAGCTCTTTGACGATGGGCAATAATTAGGTCTTCATCTATCAGTTCTTTGAGAGTTTCATCGCTAATTAATTCGACTTTTTGCACCTCATGACTGGTACGAAACCCATCAAAAAAGTGCAGAAAAGGAATCCTGGTTTCTAGGGTGGTAGCCGTGGCAATAGCCGCCAGATCTTGAGCTTCTTGAACGGAATTAGCCGCTAACATAGCCCAACCCGTACTTCTGGCAGACATGACATCACTATGATCCCCAAAAATTGACAATCCTTGGGCTGCTAAAGCACGGGCCGCCACATGAACCACTGAAGAGGTTAATTCCCCCGCAATTTTGTAGAAGTTAGGGAGCATTAATAATAATCCCTGCGAGGAAGTGAAAGTAGTAGTTAAAGAGCCTGTTTGTAGCGCTCCGTGCAGGGTTCCCGCTGCCCCACCTTCGCTCTGCATTTCGATTACGGAAGGAATGGTTCCCCAGAGATTAGCTCTGCGTTCGGCTGACCAACTATCGGACCATTCACCCATGGGCGAGGAGGGAGTGATAGGATAAATAGCGATCACTTCACTGAGACGATAGGCAACGCGCGCAACAGCTTCGTTACCATCTATGGTTGCATAGGTTTTTGTGGTCATGTGTTCCCCTTAGTTTTTACGATATTTGTCGGGATTTTAAGTTTTTTTACGGCTCAATTTCGCACTAAATATCCTCTCGTTTCCCTGACAACCGAAGGATTTTCTTTGAGCGTCGCTTTTGACTCCCTATCTACTATTGGACGCTTACGGCAGACAGGCTTAAGTAGAGCAATTTTTCTGTCTCCACCTCGATCATTATCCAGATTCTCGGCTTTCTAGCAATTCGTTATTTTTTCTTAATACGCTGCTGAGTTTGCCAGCAACCGACCCTGGGGTTAATTAATATTGAGAATTGATAAATAAGTAGTTGGACAAAAGTAAAGTTAACTGTGGGTGGGGTAAGGAGTCGGTCGTCGGTCGTCAGGAAGAATTGCGGCAATTTACATTTCTTAAGATAGACAACAGAATTTATGTCCGACTACTTAAAAATTAATGATACTTTTTTAAAAAAAGTGCTAGGTCAGAAGATAAGCTATTGACTATCTAAATTACTCATTAAGACTGTCTATGAGAAGGGAGAAGGAATTATGAATTATTAATTAGGGTTTGCGGCAAAAAGTTTTTCGGTGGTGGCAGGGTGTGGGGTGTAGGGTGTAGGGTGTGGGGTGTCGGAAGAATAAATAGAAATAATCCCCTGTCTCCTGTCTCGGAGTCTCCTAACCAACCACGACAATTTTTGATTGTTGCCAGAGATCTAATAACCAGTTGATTTAGTCGGCCGATGAAGTTAAGATGTACTAGGTTAAACACAAATGAACTAAAGTACAAATTATCTTAACCCAAGGATAGGAAAATAGATCATGACTAACCTCGAATCCCTTACTCAAGCGCAACAGGAGTTGTACGACTGGCTAATTGAGTACATTCGCACTACTCAGCACGCCCCTTCCATCCGGCAAATGATGCGAGCGATGAATTTACGGTCTCCCGCACCGATTCAAAGCCGTTTAGAACGTTTACGCGCCAAAGGCTATATTGATTGGACAGAAGGAAAAGCACGCACCCTGCGGATTCTCAAACAACCAGTGCAAGGTTTACCGGTTCTAGGTGCGATCGCTGCAGGTGGTTTAGTGGAACCCTTCACCGATGTGGAAGAAAAACTCGATCTTTCTAACCTGTTGCAACGCAGTCAAGACTGTTATGCTCTGCGGGTTTCCGGAGACAGTATGATCGAGGACCATATTGCCGATGGGGATCTGGTGATTATGCGTTCTCTCACCGGCAATGAAGCGGTGTCCAATGGGGAAATCGTCGCCGCTAGAGTGGAAGGCCACGGCACTACTTTAAAACGTTTCTACCAAGAAGGAGAAATCATCACTCTCCAACCCTCCAATCAAAAATATCAACCAATTACAGCCAATACCGAACAAGTACAAGTACAAGGGGTTTTGGTTGGTGTTTGGCGCGGTTATTAGCCAAAACTGGGGCGCACTTAAGCGCCCCGATAATTTGACTTTTGTTCTGCTGGCTTTTTTTCAGTTTGTCATCGAGTCCTTCGCCCTGGGAAAAGAATCGGGTTGGCAGACTAGGATAATATAAGGGTTTTAGCCTATCCCGAACTCAGATGTCTTAACTTTTATGCCCAAAAAACAGAAGTATCCCCATCTCTTGGGGTCAAAATGGACGGCAAAACAAAAAACATGGGGCTGGCGACATTTTCAAGTGGTCAATCGTCAAAATCGCGGTCAATGGGTTTTTGCGGAATTAGTCGCTTCCTGCGATCCGACCGTCCGCTTCTGGATTAATGCTAAACAGTTGCAAGACGCGAATCTCTGGCAATCAGGTTGGCAAACCCTAACAGAAATGAACCAACCTGACAGCACCGACGAGATTATTGTTAATTAAGTAGGTAGGCGTTAAAAATTATCAGATGCCCCCCTTATTAAGGGGGATCCCCCCGCCTATCGGCACCCCCCTTATCAAGGGGGGCAGGGGGGATCGAACCTAAAATCAATTTTTAATTTAATTATAACCAGCTACTTAAATGCAGTACAGCCTATTGCTGTTCCATAAAAGTCCGCACCGTACCATCGGAACCAAGCACCAGACGCAATTGGGGATTACCGGGTACATCGAGGGGAGAAACAAAAGGTTGATTGAGCAGGGGCATATTAGTGCGATCGAGATAGATTTTCGCGGCCTGTCCCAGGGGAATAATCTGTTTTAGGGAACCATCCTGATTTAAGACCAAACGGTACTCTAGAGTATGTTTGAGACTTTCCGGCGGTTGCCAACGGGATTGAAAATATTCTCTGGTTTCTGCCACTTGGGGAATTGTATCTAGTAAGTTCGTCTCTGGGGCTTTAGCGGTGCTTGTGGGCGGTTTGGGGTCTAAATTGGCATTTTCGGGGTTAATAGGGCTTATAGGCGGTAAATTGGGCAATTTTGGCGGTGCTGGAGTCGGATTCATCGTGGTGGGGGGGACATTTCCCAGTGCGTTTGTACCCTGAACACCAGTGACGGGTGGAGCAGTAATCGGGATTTTCTGATTATTCGGTTCAATTACGATCGCCGTGTCGCCTGGACGCGAACCCGTGACTGGTGGCGGCGGTAAAGTGGGCGGCGGAATCACTAGGGGGACGCTAGAGGGGCGAACTGGGGCTGGAACGGTTGCCACGGGCGGCGGTGGCGGTAAAGGGGTTTTATTGCCCAAATTTGCCGGTAACTGCGGGTTTGGGGCGGCCGTTCCCGTGGGGGGTAAAGGCAGCGTTGGCAAGGGTTGGGGAATCTTGGCGTTATTGGGATCGGTGGTTAAATCATTGTTGACCGCTTGTTGCTGTTGATAAAATGCGATCGCTATTCCCCCGATAGTTATTAGGGCCGAAGCGATTAATCCCGTCCAGATCAGGGCATTTTTTCGAGTTTTCTGGCGAATTAATGGGGGTATTAGGGGGCTTTCATGGTTATATTCCCCTAAAGCATTGGCTAGATCGAATAATTGCGATGTGGTTAATTCGATCTCCTGTTTATCCCTATCGGTTAGCAGGGAACCTAAAAATAATTGATGCTGGAGAAGTCCCTGACAATGGAGAGAGGGTAAGGAGGGAAGATGACTTTCGGGGGAACCACTAGCCACGAAAGAGAGGGTAGAAACAGGACTAGAGAGTAAATTCTGCACATAATTAGCGACAATTTCCCCTAGTAGTTGTAATTGTGTGCGATCGCCTTTGATCGTCACCTGCTTTTCCTCACTCAATCTAGGATCATCAAAGCGCAATTGAAAGTGAGCATCGTTTAAGACATTTTTACCCAGCCAAACCGCTAGAGGCGAACTATTTCCCCAAATTTCTAGGGTACAGGTGGGGGGTGTATATTTGCGAATTAGATTACTCATTTTTAGTTATCGGTGGGAATTATAAATTATGAATTATAAATTATGAATTATGAACTGGGAAGCTTTTTTTCAGTGTTGCCAAAGGCACGGCGTAGCCGTCCAGTAAACAGTAAACAGTGAACTGAAAACTTACATCTGATAACTGATAACTGATAACTGATAGCCTTTTTACTTTTTACTTGCCAAAAGGGTGTGCCAAAGAAGGAGATGACTGCGGGGGCTGCTGTAGAACAATAAATCGATTAATAATTTCCAAGCTAGGGAAGCAAGGCTAGAATCACTGAGATTATTTTCCGATATTTCTGGGTATTTTAAGCGAAAATTATCGATATAATTGCCTAAAAGCGTGGTTTTGACTGGTTCTTGTCCTTGAGTTCCCACTTGTTCCAAGAGAATTACAGCGCGACGGATTAACTCTTGCTTTTTTTGGGCTAGATGACAGAGGAGGAGAACTAGAGAACGGATGTCCGCTAGGGAAAGTTTTGACTGGGGTTGCCAGTGGTGGGCAACTAGGCGATCGCTTGTATCTGCATCTAAGGCTAATTCTTGGGCTGCTTGGGTGATAGAATCGGAGTCTAAATTAGCTAGAGAGACTAAAGCTGCCAAAATCAGGTTTAAATAGCTATTAATATTCTCTAACTGCTCGTTACTGGGTGAGATAGCTAGGGGTAAATCCTCACCCGTGGAGGACTCGGCAGACTGAGGCATAGTCAAGGACATAGATAATAAGGAATTGCCAGCAGAAAAACTTGGGTTTAGGAAAAAAAATCACTGGTTCTAAAGTGTCATAATAATTTAGATTGTTCTTTTCTTGCACGTCCGCTCACCGATTGCCTCCCACCCAATGAGTTTAGAATCCGCTACCGATGAAGTCATTAAGCAAAATTTAGAACAATTTCTAATTGTTTTGTCCGTTTCCCTGAGTGTGGCCACGGTTTCGAGGATTTTTAGCTGGTTTCGCCAAATTCCTTACACCCTATTGTTAGTGATAGTCGGTTTAGGTTTAGCCTTTATCGATATCCGTCTGGTGAACCTATCCCCCGAACTGATTCTAGAAATTTTTCTGCCCCCTTTGCTATTTGAAGCCGCTTGGAATACGCGCTGGCGAGATCTGAAGGATAATTGGATTCCCGTCAGTCTTTTCGCTATTGTCGGCGTAATTATCTCGATTTTCGGGGTTGGTTTTACCCTAGATGAATTGACCAATTTACCCCTATTTACGGCATTATTAGTGGGTGCGAGCCTTTCTTCTACGGATCCCGTCGCTGTTGTCGCTCTTTTTCGCGAATTAGGGGCCAGTAAAAACCTCACCGTGCTTTTGGAAGGGGAAAGCTTATTTAATGATGGGGTTGCTGTCGTCGCTTTCGCTCTTTTGGTGGAAATTCCCCTCGGTGCTAGTGGTCTATCCTTAGAGACAACCATTAGCCGGATTGCGGCTTTTATCGGTATCGGGGTGGCAGTGGGTTGTTTAGTGGGTTTTGGTATTTCCTATCTGACTCAACGTCTGGATTTACCCCTAGTGGAACAGTCTTTAACTCTTGTGTCCGCCTACGGTGCTTATTTATTAACCGAGGAGTTCGGGGGTTCGGGGGTAATCGGAGTGGTGACTACGGGGATTATTTTAGGTAATTTTGGCTCTAGAATTAGTATGAGTCCCCGTACCCGCCTATTAGTCACGCAATTCTGGGAGTTTCTCGCTTTTTTTGTCAATTCGATCGTTTTTCTCCTCATCGGCGATCAGATCCGTCTCTCCAGTTTAGCCGATAATCTCAATTTAATTTTTATCACGATCGCCGCCGTGGTGGCGGCCCGTTTTCTGGCTACCTTTGCTTTGGCAACTGTTAGTAATGCCTTGATGGAAACTAAAATTAATTGGCGGGAAAAAACGGTTTTATGGTGGGGAGGTTTGCGCGGTTCCGTTTCTATTGCCCTAGCTTTAAGTGTGCCGGTTATTTTTCCCAATCGTCAGGATATCATCGATATCGTCTTCGGAGTTGTTCTCTTTACCCTTTTGGTTCAGGGATTAACTATTCAAACTTTCCTATCGAGATTAGACCTGATCGGTGATCAACCAATTCGAGAAAACTATGCGGAACTTTTAGCCCGACGGGTAGCTTTAAAAAGGGTTTTAGACTATCTTTCTAAGTTAGATAAATCTCCCGATGTTGCCCCCGAATTTTTTAGTTATGAGCAGCATCTCGTCAAAGAAAAGTTAAAGACCGTAGAAGCGGAAATACAATCTCTCAACGATAGTTATCCCCAATTACAACTATTAACAATGGAACAACTTCGGGAAACCCTCCTAGATATCGAAGCTGATACCTACGCTGAATTTATTCGATCCGGCCGTTTAACTAGCAATTTATCCCCCGTCCTTCAAGAAATTCTCGCTGAAAGTAAAATTACTGATCAGTAGGACTATTTTGGGGTATATAGCGTTTCCTAAGCTAGTGAGGTACACCTATTTTTCTTCTCTTTTGCCTCTTGCCTAAAACCCATAACTTTTGTACCTCAGCAGACTGAAAAACGCTCTATTTGTTAATAGAGTTACTCTATTTGCCGCATTATTCGCCTAATCTGAATTTAATTGAAAGGCTGGGAAATTGGTCGAAAATAAATGTTTATATAGCAAATAAACCGCATACACAGGGAAAACATTAGTTTTGCTTTTTCGGCTGTGATCCTTGCATAGCATTTTATAGCAATACTTTTAATGCTTAATGGCTTGCCCGTGAAATTCCAGTTCTCTAGCTGGTTGCCGTTTAATATGACACCTTTTCTGAGTTTTCTTCGGCTATTTATGTATGTCTGAATGATGTCCATCTGAAACATAAAAAAGAACTTTATTCCTTGCTCACTCTAGGATTTCAGAAGTTTAATGAATCTCAGATTATGACCGTCTAAAGTAGATTTAAAAGTATATTAAATCAGGAGTTAAGTCTATCTAAGTACCTAAGCAAAATTAATTACACATATCTAACCACCTCTTGCCTTTTGCCTTTTGCCTTTTGCCTTTCTTCACTAGGAAATTTATTTTGCATGACTACTTATGTTAACCTCATGACCCACCCCGAGTTTTAAGCGAACTGTGTTAATACTATCCTTCCAGTCATTTTCATCAATTTGAATTTTAGCACTTGGGGAAGTATAGGTTTGTACACATCCATAGAGTTGCCCCAAAATCCCTGCTGCTCGACGAGCACAGAACTCGTAAATTGGAGGTGTCAAGAATCCCTGATTTCTGAGTTCTTCATCTTCAGCAGCAACAATCATGAGGTTGCTCAGACTTTCCACCTGTAGAGATGTCAAAACTAAATTCTTGTGGTAGCAACTTAAGGTGCGCCGCTTACGCTTACCGTGAGCGGTTAGGGGGATGGGAAACCAGACCGCCCGCCCCCGTTTCTGGTGATAGATTAAGCTTCCCTGTTGGGAAGGATGGATGACAGGGAATTGAAAACTCGTGTCGTTCAGGTCTGGCAATTGTTCTGAACTTGGCTCCATCCATGTCGTGACCGCTTCCAACATTTGATGAATCTCACTGTTCTGAATGCTTTGCGCTGGATTGATGCCATCTCCCTGTACTGGGGTAAATACTGTAAAGGGATCAAATGAGCGTATGCCATTTTCAGGAAAATCAGCCAAACCTAGATTTACCTTCTGAATCGTATTGAGGCAGAGTTGTGCTACTTCATCTAGACTTAGAGTCTGTCCCTGATATTGTTGGTAAATGTTTTGGGCTTCTTGGTTGCAATTGTTATTAGATTGAATACTGAATATATTATCTTGTCTAATCCGGAAGGCAGTTTCGATCACTTGTTGAGCAGTGAATGAACCAGAGTATGCTGCATGAATGACCAGAGCCAATCCAAAAGGATAATAAAAAGCCTCTACAAGAATCCGACATTGTGGCGTACTAACGGAAGGTAAATTTTGCTTACTACGGAAGGGGACGAGTTGTTTCCAAGCTCTGTCTGGTTTGATGTTTTGTAAGAGGACTGGCGGTCTATTATTATCTTTCAAATAGTGTCCCCAAAAGTAGTGTCTGTTTTTACCTAGTAACCAGGGCAGTCCATTAGGAAAATTCTGCTTGTATAGATCAGATTTTCCGACAAACGCTAAGGGGGCAGAAGATTGCTCTATGGTAAAAATATCGGTAAAAGTTTCTGTCCAAATAAATGAAAGCCGCAGTCTTTTTATTGAAGGTATCGATATCACTTGCCGTTTCCCCCTCTGGTAAGTTAGAATATAATTATATCGTATGCAAGACGGAGAAAAGTCGATAGGTCGTTTACTTAACACCGTTCTGTCTGGAGACAACGGACGAATCTCGGTAGAGAGGGTATGGTAAGCTGACAGGCAGATCCACGGGATCTGCCAAGATTTTCACAACTAAACATCTTCAATCTGAACTATTGACGATGGTTCAGCTCCTTCATGCCGCTGTAGTTGAGTGCCAGGCTGAGGGAACTGGGTGGGGCGTTGAATCCAATCTAGATTTTGCCAACTCACTGTTAGAAAGTCACTATCTTGACCTTGTTTAAGGAGCTTGGCGAGTTCATCTGCACGTCCTTGTCGCCCTCGTTGTTGGTTGATGTTTCTCTGTAGGTGAGTAAAGTTAGTTTCTGGGGCACCCATTATCATATGAATAATGTTTCTTGTCACCCATTGACTAATGCGTGGTATCAATCCTGCTTCCACTGGAAGATCGGTAAGAGGTTGACGGGCGGGTCGATATTTTAGTGCGATGGGAGGAATAACCCAGTGAGTTCCTTCTAGTGACGAATTAGGTTGTGCTACGAGAAACCCATCTCGGTCTTGCCCAGCAACAGACACTGGCTCTAAAGAAGCATTCAGATTGCGTCGGTGAAGCTTTTCAAGAATCGTGATCGGATCGTCATCAGGATTTGGGGTAATCTGCTGCTTCGACCAATTTTGCCATAGTGACAAAATAGAGTATACAATTAGTCCTAAAATTATCGAATATATCCAAAGGAAAAAGATATCATTCGTTCCATATTCTTCTAGATAGTTATTTTTTAGAATTACATTACAAACAAATGCTATTGTTAGCGAGATGAAGACACCAAAAAACCAAAACTCAACCTGATCGGGATTGAGTGGAAACTCTGCCTCCTCATCATTAGCTCTAAACAAACGCCAGATCCAAAGTTGCCTGATAGTCATCAACACCAAGAATCCAGGAAGGATAAAGAGAGAAGGAACTTTCAAAAGCTCTAGAATAGCAGATTCGCCAAAAACCCCAACATTAACCTCCTTTTCTTCTATGACGTTCCCTGTTTGCTCTTTTTCGTCTTGTTTCCACTTAAGCTTAATGTCAAATAAAAGTGTGTGTTTTCCCGGTTTAACCTGTTGTCCTGCTTTAATATTAATGGGAATGCTATATTTAGTGTTTGGGGCCACATCTTGATTGATAACTGTTTCCCCATTTTGTAGTTGAATAGGTGCTTTGTTAGGTGGAGACTTTTTGTCAGTTGGAGATTGAGTCGGGTTGACATTTTGATTGGAACTTTTCTCAAGATTTAAATTTTTCTCGAATGAAATAAAACTTGGTTTAGATGACACAACTTTTTCTATAGTGATCGGAAAATAAGCCTTATTTTTAATGATTAAATAAGCCAAGGCAGAGCGATTCTCATTCAATGTCTCCAGAGTGGTTTTGATTTCTATATCAACAATTTCTTCGGCTTTTTTAGGTGTCTGGCTCTTCACTTCAAGGACTGCGTTAGCAACCTTGGAAATACCTGCTTTGTTTTGGTAATCAATTTGAAAATAAACCTTCCCAATAATTGGTTCTGAATTTTTCTGGGAAAGTTTAACAGTCCAGGTAAATTCTCCTCCTGGTGGGAGACTGTCCACAGTTTTTATATTTTCTTTTTTATCGCCATTTATATTTATAGAAAGGTTGTTGTCGTCGATACTACTCAACCACCAATCAGCCAGTTTAATTTCCTGAAGTCTATCTTTTGTTGAAGTGTTGCGAATAATAATAAGTACCTTTGCTTCCTCATTTGAAATCGGCAGCTCCACCGATGTGGGTAAAATTTCGAGTGAAATAAGAGATGATTGAGCATAAACAGAGCTATAGAACGAGATAGTCTGTATCAAGAGTAGCGATGTAATAAAAATGATTGCCATTTTTATTATCCAAAAGTGCTTGTTTTGTTTCTGTCTATTAAAAATCGATAATTTTTTTTTCTGAAGCATTTCTAAATTCTCCCAGAAAGAAGGGGTAGTTTAAGCGCATCTCAAAGGCTATTGATCAATACTTTATCGAAAAAATCGGGTCTAAAACCTCGCCTTTTAAGGCGAAAAGTTTTTGGAGCGGGGCATAATACTAAATCCTGTTTAAAAGGTATGGGAAAGTGGGGAGCAGGGAGAAACAATCCATAACTTGGGATTTAATCACACTATTAAAAACGGATTTGGTATGAAACCTTTGCTTGACAAGCGAATGCTAACTTTTTTTCTAATAAAAACTCAAATTTCGGGTTTCTGTTAGTTAGCACTTGCTTGAAGGCTTACCCCATAAGAGAGCCAGACTTGAGGGACTGTAAGATTTTTGCCAGAGTTCCAGAAGATCGATAAACCCCTGTTACAAAAACGGCCTCCTGCCCTCTGCCTCCTGCCTTAGTTAACAAAGGCTCGCAGCATCCCCGAAGTAGCGATCGCTCCTCAAGAATGAGAACCCCACTAACTCAAAATCCGCAAAATCTGCACAGTACAAGAGTTCCGGATTTGCAGGTCTTGGATGGCGGTCACCTTCTTTTTGGGGATGTACTTGCGGGACTTGATCGGGCGGTCTGATCCGCAATGTCTTCGGCAGTACCTTCTTCAGAACCGAAGCGGTCATCGACTATCCCCCTGAACAATTAGAACGAGAGATGGACTGTTGATTAGGGATGCTGTCACCAACAGCACTTGCTTGATTAGGCCAGAACCCATTGGGCGACTGGACTTGCTGCCCCAAGTCTTCTCGACCATGTTGGCCCTCCCCACAGTAGCGGCTGAACCAGTGCCATTTCAGGAATGACAAAGTTAAATTCACACTCTGGAAAGAGGGAAAACCAGAACAAAAAAGGGAAAAATATCTGTAATTAATTCTGTCGGGGTGATTAGAAAGGAATATCGTCTAAATTTTCCTCCACCGATGTGTCGCTAGGTTGCCAAGCGGAAGGATTAGAAAGTTCATAGGATGCGTCATATTCAAAATCCCCGGTGGAGACAGGTGCGACGGGTTTCTCCACCTCGGTTTTATTCGATTTGTGGGTATTGACTGGCACGACTTTTTCCGGAGTCGGGGCCGTCATTTCACCGCTACTCACGCTGCCGTCAAGATGATAGAGATGACTAATGACTAATTCGGCCCGTTTTTCCTTAAAACCTTCGGGACGATCGATCGTCTGCATGGAGAGACGACCTTCTAAAATTACCCGATCGCCTTCATTATAGTTCTGAGCGACTTCTGAGGCCAAATTTCCCCAAGCTACGGCCCTTAAATTAGTCGGGGTTGCCTCGGCACGATTGGGAGAAAACTCGACTAACATTTGAGCGTAGGGAGTTTGATTATCTTGGGTATAACGTAATTCGGGACGACGGACAATTTTAGCCATTAAAATGCAACTGTTCATGGTCGAAAATCAGTCTGAATTTTTCTAATAGCACCATTGTACTGAATAAGTACAATGATCACCACTGTAGAGGTTGGGGAATTTTATGGGACTCTGGTTAAGAAAAAATCTCTTTAACACTTGGTACAACGTCATCTTAACCCTTGCGGGTCTATTTCTCAGCCTCTGGGGTGGTTTAAGTTTTCTCGATTGGGCGATAAATCGGGCAAAATGGGCTGTAGTGACGGAAAATATCGGTTTATTTGTGGTCGGTCGTTATCCAGAACAGTCAATATGGCGAATTTGGCTGATTTTAACGATACTTGCGGCTTTATCACTGTTTTCTTGGCAATTAAACCGGGGTCGCTTCCCCAATTGCCCCGCTTTTCTCCAACGCTGGTGGGGATTGCTCTGGTTATTGACTTTACCTTTAATTGCTTGGTTACTATTGGGGGGATTATTTTTAAAGGCCATTCCCCTCGATGATCTCAGTGGTTTAATCTTAACTTTATTAGTAGCGATCGCCAGTATGATTTTATCTTTCCCCTTGGGGGTATTATTAGCCCTGGGGAGACAGAGTGAATTACCGGCAATTCGTTGGCTATCTATTGGTTATATCGAATTATTGCGCGGTTTACCTTTGTTGGGAATTTTATTCATGGCTCAGGTGATGTTACCTTTAATTTTACCCGCCGGGACGAGACCGGAACGGGTGATCAGAGCGATCGCAGGATTTACCCTTTTTGCAGCAGCCTATCTGGCCGAAAATGTCCGGGGTGGTTTACAAGCGATTCCCAAGGGTCAAATTGAAGCGGCCAAAGCCTTGGGTTTAAAACCGATTTTCGTTTTATTATTGATCATTCTACCCCAAGCTTTAAAAGCGGTCATTCCCGCTATTGTTGGTCAATTTATCAGTTTATTTAAGGATACTTCTCTACTGGCGATCGTGGGGCTGGTGGACCTCTTGGGTATGGCAGGATCGGTTTTAGCTAATCCGAAATTTATCGGCGATTATCCAGAGGTTTATCTATTTTTGGCGTTTATTTACTGGATTTTCTGTTATTCTATGTCCCTAGCCAGTCGTAGGTTAGAACAGCGTTGATTGGGGTGTGGGGGAATTATGAATTATGAATTAGGGGTGTGGGGGAATTATGAATTATGAATTATGAATTATGAATTGGGGAGTGGGGAGAACAAATAAAAATAATCTCCTGACGACCGGCTACTGACTCCTAACCCCACCAACAGACTTATTCAGCAAGCCCCACCTAGCTTTTTGTCATAAATATTGATATGATTTAACAATCAGCAGCAATTTATGGTAAATATATTTATTTAGGAGAGGGAGAAAATGGCTGGATTCTTTGGCCTGTTTGGCAATAAGACGAAATACGTCGATGAACCGATGGATATGAGCGCACCGGAACCGAAAGAGGCTTTTTACTTGGAACCCGATGACGCTAAAACTCTCGGTGATATCGACTTTATGCGGACACCGATCACGATCCGACGTACTTTCCCGAAAACTGCCTCGAATAAAAAGGGTGGCGAATCGATTAAACAGATTTCTTCTATGGAAGTCAGCAAAGTCACCGATAACGGTATTGTGGCAAAATCGGCCACTTCCGAGGCTAATAGTAAGGCTAACGGTGCTAATGATAACGTTCGTCGCGCTAACGATGACAGTATCAATCCTTTCCTGAAAATGGCCCGCGAAATCAAGAAATAGTATAGGGTTTGCTGAATAAATCTAAAAACCTTGTTGGGTAAAACTTTTAGACCTTTTGGCCATCAAAAAGTAATGGATCTGGGAGTGATCGGGGGAAAAATCCCTGGACTTTTTCCCTGAAAATTAGGTAATTGACCCCCTCAAAATCGGTAAAACCCTACACCCCACACCCCACACCCTACACCCTGCCCCCAGGAAAAACTTTTTCAGCAAACCCTAGTATAGTAAGGTGAGCATTGGCCACCCTTGAGATTAAACTTTGGTGGGGAAAGCCCACCTTTTTTATGACCATTATTAACGGAAAAACCAAGTTATTAGGCGTAATCGGCGATCCCATCGGCCATACTCTTTCTCCCCTCATGCACAATGCCGCTATCGATGCCTTGGGGCTAAATTATGTCTATCTTCCCCTACCGATCGCCCCGGAAAATTTAGCAACTGCGATCGCTGGTTTGTCCGCCATCGATCTACAGGGTTTTAGCGTCACGATTCCCCATAAATTAGCAATTATTCCCTTATTATCGCAAATTACCGAGAAAGCCAGGCTAGTGGGCGCAGTTAATACCGTCTGGCGCACGGAAACCGGTTGGCAGGGAACGAATACCGATGTGGATGGCTTTCTCGCACCCTTGAAATCCCTTGACAAAGATTGGAGTCGGGTGAATCCAGTTATTTTAGGCAATGGCGGCGCTGCCCGGGCGGTGGTGGTGGCTTGCGCCCAGTTGGGCTGTGGCGAAATTCATGTGGTAGGACGCAATCAAAAGAAATTAGATCCTTTTAAAGAAAGTTGGGCGAATACCAGCCTCTATGACCTCCTAGAAGTGCATAGTTGGGACGAATTAGAGGGGCTGGTATCCACCACAGAACTCCTGATTAATTCTACCCCGATCGGAATGTCCCCCCAGGGCGAACAATCCCCTGTTGAGTTAGAATTATTAGACCTTTTACCCCCATCGGCGATCGCCTACGATCTAATTTATAATCCCCGGCCGACGAAATTTCTCCGGTTAGCCCAGACTAGAGGGATAAGAATTATTGATGGGTTAGAAATGTTAGTTAATCAGGGAGCGATCGCACTAGAAATCTGGTTAGGTCAACCCGTCCCCGTCTCGGTCATGCGGGAAGCTTTGTTAAAACAATTCTAAATGCTAAAATCCTATTTCTGGCTTTATTTATGCCCCCTTCTAGCTCCTTTTGGAAAACTCTGAATAACTCGATTCTAGTACGCTATCTATTATTATTTGGCTGTGGCTGGAGTCTAATTATCTTAATTAACTATTTCTACGGGATGATCGCTATTTTTACCGGTTCGGCAGTCCTGGCCGCTCTATTAAATTATCCCGTGGTTTGGTTATCCCGTTATCTACCGAGAGGACTAGCCATTGCTATTACCACCCTAGTAGCTTTTATCCTCCTATTTAGATTAGTCACAGGCATAGGATTGGAAGCGGTTAATCAGGGGAGAGGACTACTATTCAATCTTACCGATGCCCTGAGTCAAAAAGATTTTTTACCCTTTCAAGACTTTCTCGATCGATTAGATTTGAATAAAATGGTGGGAAGCTTACAAACCGGTTTAGCTACGGGTTTATCGCTCGTACAGGGAGTTTTTTCCAGTGTATTTACTGGCGTTTTCGGGGCGGTGATCAGTGTTTATATGCTCATCGACGGTGATAAACTCTGGCGAAGTTTTTTGCAACTTCTCCCCATAGCATACCGGGAGCGTTTTGCCAAGTCTTTTCGACAAAGTTTTCTGGGATTTATTCGCGGGCAACTGTTGTTAATGCTCTTTTTATCGGTGACGAGTTTCTTAAGTTTTTCCCTATTAGGAATCAAATATGGGCTAATTTTAGCGAGCATTCTCGGTGTTATCGATGCTATCCCGGGTATCGGGGCAACCTTGGGCATTTTGTTGGTAACTATCTTGACTTTTACCTCCCAGGGACTAGCAATTGCCGTTAAAGCTTTTATTGTCTGTGTTGTCTTGGTGCAAATTCAAGATAATATTATTCGCCCTAAAGTTATGGGCAATGCCCTAGAATTAAACCCAGTAATTTTATTTTTATCCCTCTTTATCGGCGAAAGAGTTGCGGGATTATTAGGGGTTTTTCTCTCCATTCCTATTGCTGGAATGATTGCGATCTGGATCGGATCGAGTGAAGAAAAACCAATAACAGCTTTAGAGGAAAATCAGTTAGGAGAAAGTCAGGAGAATTAAGGGCTGATCCCCAGTCTCTACTATACAATTAGAGAAATTTGTTATCCACAACACTCGATCGCTACCTATGGAAAACCTAGATTTAAAGAAATCCTCGCCCCTCTTATTTATCTCACCGTTTTTTCTCTGGGGAACAGCGATGGTAGCGATGAAGGGTGTTATCCCCCACACCACCCCCTTATTTATGGCGGGAATTCGCCTTGTCCCCGCCGGAATGTTAGTTTTAATAGTAGCTTGGTTTTTAGGTCGTCCTCAGCCCAAAACCCTGCAAGCATGGTTATGGATTGCCCTTTTTGCTCTGATGGATGCCACTCTTTTTCAAGGTTTTCTGGCATTGGGATTAAATCGTACCGGGGCGGGGTTAGGATCGGTAATTATTGACTCCCAACCCCTAGCGGTGGCTTTAATGTCGAGTTGGCTATTTAAAGAAGTTATCGGTGTCTGGGGATGGTTAGGATTGGGTTTAGGCATTGGGGGAATTAGTTTAATTGGTTTGCCCGATCAATGGTTTTATGACTTTTTTGGACAAAAAGCGGTAAATATTGACTTTAGCTGGCAGGAATTACTAAATAGCGGCGAAATGCTCATGCTTTTGGCTTCCCTATCCATGGCGGTGGGAACAGTCTTAATCCGGTTTGTCTGTCGTCATGCGGATCCCGTCAGCGCCACAGGATGGCACATGATTTTAGGAGGATTGCCGCTATTTTTAGCTTCAGGTTTCACCGAATCCCATCAATGGCAGAATATAGATTTAAATGGTTGGTTAGCTTTAAGTTATGCCACTATTTTTGGTAGTGCGATCGCATACGGAATATTCTTTTATTTAGCCGCCAAAGGCAATTTAACCAGTTTAAGTTCTTTAACTTTTTTAACTCCGGTTTTTGCCCTCACTTTCGGGAATTTATTCCTCGGTGAGATGTTAAGTGTATTGCAATGGGTGGGGGTATCTTTAACCCTCGTTAGTATTTATTTAATCAATCAAAGGGAAAAAATATCCCCACAAGTGCGGGCAATTTTTGCTAATCTTTCCTCACTTATACCCAAAAGCAACTAAATCAAATTCCCTGCGAATTACCTCGACTCTGGCAAAATTTGCCTCTTGTAATTTATGGTTAAGATTTTGAGAGGTAAAACCAGTTTTATGAGCCATATAGGGCATTCCGGGGACTTCTGTTCCCATACCGTAAAACATCCATAAAGCCCGCACGGGACCTCCGGGAGAAATATATAAAGGTTCATTTTCCATATCGCCTCTAGCGACAAATTCGGCGGCGGTTTGCATATCGGGAACTACGATCATTAAAAAGCCTTCGGGTTTAAGAATGCGTTTAAATTCCCCTAGGGCGATGGGAACTTCGTAATGATAAATATGTTCTAGATTATGACTAGAAAAAACCGCATCGACGCAGTTATCGGGAACGGCACTTAAATCGGTAATAGTTCCTAAAATATCTGGGTTAACAGCAGTATTGATATCGAGGCGAATTTCTTGCCAATTGCCATCGCGGAATAGTTGGGGTAAGGCTTCGGGATTATAGGGACCACAACCCACATTTAAAACCAGTTTTTTCGGGGATTTTAGGGCTGTTATCCCTGGGGAAGCATTCCAAGCTAATAAACAAATATTTTTCAAACCAAGCAAACCGTGATTAGCGATTTTATCATCTAAAATTATCTGAGCTTGGGGATGGGTTTTAGTAAAATCTCTTATTGCCTGTTGGAGAGCGGGATGCTGACATTTATTGATGATAATTAAAGCGGAATCGGACCAGAATTTTTTGGCAAAAAGTAGGGAGATGAAGAGCGATCGATAGTCTTCGGCGGCGTCGTAGTAATAAACTCCCAGCTTTTCTTCACTGTTTAATTCTGCCAGATCATCGAAAAAGTTTTCCGTTTCTTGATCGCTTAAAAATATCTGTTCTGATAGTTGAAAATCCTCCAAATCCTCAGATAATATAGTTAGCTTTTCTCCCGATGGATCGTATTTAAAAAAAGCTTCTACGCCATAACCGCAGCGATCGCTATTATCCCAGAAAGCGGCGACTAAACTACCGCGACGAAAACAACCCACTTGACAGTAAACCTCCTCTGGTTGCAGACAGGCAACGGCGAGATTGAGCAGGGGAAAGAGATTGCGATCAGGATAGGAGGCGGTTTTTTCGCTTAAAAGGGTTAATTGCTCGGAAATAGGCGACATTAAAGCCGATCCCCAATCCTGATACTGTTGGGGCAGTTTTTCTAAGAATTTCTGTAAATCCATACCTTAGCTCTTGCAAAAGTGACGATCCTCACCCCTTAATCATAGATCGTTATCTTCGGGATGAAGTCACTGCCTTAATTGTGGAAGAGTGCTAATCTGATCTATTAGCCCATCAGCACAAGTAGACCAACTTCTGATATGCCCTACAACTGCTTCCAGATCAAATTTTGGGGAGTACGGGGGAGTATTCCCTGTCCAGGTTCGGAAACCGTTCGTTATGGTGGTAATACTTCCTGTGTAGAGATGCAAGTCGGTAGAGAAAGATTAATTTTTGACGGTGGTACAGGGTTACGCATCCTAGGACAGTCTTTGATGGCAGAAAGTCCAGCGAAAGCCCATTTATTTTTCAGCCACTCCCATTGGGATCATATTCAAGGTTTTCCTTTTTTTACCCCTGCTTTTATCAGGGGCAATACTTTTAATATCTACGCGGTTCCCTCCCCCAACGGAGCAACCATCAAGCAAACATTACACGATCAGATGTTACATCCTAATTTTCCCGTGCCTTTGCAGATTATGCGGGCTGATTTAGAATTTTATGATCTAGAAATGGGCGAAACCCTCCACTACGGCGATGTCAGCGTCGAAACCCGTCCTTTAAATCATCCAGGAGAAGCGGTGGGTTATCGGGTAAATTGGCAGGGTTTATCGGCAGCATATATTACCGATACCGAACATTTTCCTGATCGCCTTGATGATAACGTTCTGGCTTTGGCCTGGCAAGCGGATGTGATGATTATTGATGCTGCCTACACCGATGAGGAATACAACGATCCTAAGTATTCTAAGGTGGGTTGGGGCCATTCCACTTGGCAGCAGGCAGTCAAAATCGCCCAGGCAGCCCAAGTTAAGCAGTTAGTTCTATTTCATCACGATCCCGCCCATAATGACGATTTTCTCGATCGCATTGGCGAACAGGTAAGAAAGATTCTGCCTCAAACTATTCTCGCCCGGGAAGGCCTGTTGATCGAACTGCGACCGGAAGGTTCTCGGATAGATGAAGCGTAACCTAAGTCACTGTTCCCCACTATGACTATAACTGCTGTAGATGCTCAACAGCTTATCCCCGTGGGCGCAGATAGGATAGAATGGTATAACTTCATCTGGGATTTTCTCTGGTGCTATATTATAAAAATGTCCAATCAATCCTCACCTAACTCCACAGAAATACAAGCAATTTTTGATCAGATCGCTCCCGAATATGACCGCCTCAATCAGGAATTAAGTTTAGGATTACACCATATCTGGAAATTAATGACAGTCAAATGGTGTCAACCAGAAAAAGGGGACTTTGCCCTCGATATCTGTTGTGGCAGCGGCGACCTGACTAACCTATTATCAAAACAAGTGGGCAAAACCGGCAAAGTGATCGGACTAGATTTTTCCCCACAACAATTAAAAATCGCCCGTCAACGTTTTAGCGCCACTAATATTAACTGGATGGAGGGGGATGCCCTCAATTTACCCTTTGCCGATTCTAGCTTTGATTGTGCCACTATCGGCTATGGATTACGCAATGTGGTGGATATTGCCCAATGTTTGGGGGAATTATACCGAGTCCTCAAACCGGGTGCTAAAGCGGCGATTCTTGACTTCCATCAACCCACCGAAACCATCGCCAAACTATTCCAAAACTGGTATCTCGATCATATCGTCGTTCCCGCCGCCGAGCGCTACGGCTTAACTGACCAGTACGCTTATATTAGTCCCAGTATCGATCGCTTTCCCCGGGGCCCAGAACAGGTAAAATTAGGCTATCGGTCGGGATTTTCCGGCGCTGTTCACTATCCACTCCTAGCAGGACTGATGGGAGTGTTAGTCTTGAAGAAATAACCTACTCACATTTCCGTTTATTTTTTGCTGCTAAATTGAATCTCCCTACTCTTTGGACATGGATCTTACCGCCGATCGCGGGGGCAATTATTGGCTATTTTACGAACGATGTAGCCATAAAAATGCTATTTCGTCCCTACAAGGCGATTTATATCGGTAAGCGTCCTCTTCCCTTCACTCCGGGGTTAATTCCTCGCAATCAAGATCGATTAGCTGTCCGGGTATCGGATACGATCATGGGTTCCCTGTTAACCCCCGAGGAATTACAAAAACTGGCTAAACGACTCCTCGACACCGAAAGGGTACAGGGGGCGATACTCTGGCTGTTACAATTAGCTTTAAAACAAATAAAAGGCGATCGGCAAGCAAAAACAGCCGAGATTTTGGCGGCGATTCTTCACGATTTATTCGGGGAATCTTTAGCGAAATTACTAAAAGTTTTAGCCCGACGGCAGGACTTTTTAGAAAAACAGATCAATCAAATTTTTGATCGCCTAGTCTTAGAATTTTCTCTCAGTGAACAACAGGCGCGACAATTCTCCGATTGGCTATTAGAAACCGTCCTACCTGCTGATGTTATCCGTCTAGCTTTGATCGACTTTTTAACCGATCGCAATATTCAAGTTATCGATGAAGGATTTCGAGAAAAAACCAGTGGAACCTATTGGGTAGTAGCCAATTTATTCGGTTTACGCAATGCCCTCGCTCGCTTACGCACTTTTTGCCTTGATGAAAAGGATTTAGCTAATACCAGAATCAAAGAATTATTACTATCTTTAGAGATGCGTAATCGTCTGAAAAACTGGTTACAAAGTATCTCTTTACAAAATTTACCTATCTCCACCGTCAGACAATTGCGTAAAACCACTAGGGATACGGTGCGAATTTATATTCAAGAAAGTGGCGAACAATTTCTGCAAGATTTTGGACAAACGATCGACTGGGATCAAATCGCTAATTTAATTATTAATCGTCTGCAATCCTCGGTGTCAATGACTACATCATTAGGGGTAATTAGTCAAGAGTTAGCGTTAATTTTAGAGCGTTATCTAGAGGAAGATTTAGAGAAATTAGTCGCCCAAATTATCCCGATTCTCAACATCGATCAGGTAATCCGCGATCGGGTAAATGCCACTTCCCCGGCCGATCTGGAAAATGCCATTCAAGGCATTGTTAAACAGGAATTACAGGGAATTGTTAATCTCGGTGGGATTCTCGGTCTTCTCGTCGGACTAATGCAAACAGTTATTTTAATCGCACAGAATAGAGGGTAATAATTAGGGTTTGCTGAAAAAGTTTGTTGGTGGGGGCAGGGTGTGGGGTGTGGGGTGTGAATTTTCCCCCTGAAAAAGCCTTAATCTAACAAGGTTTTTAGATTTATTCAGCAAGCCCTAATTAGGGTTTGCTGAATAAGTACGGGCGAAGCATTCGGGCAATAACCTATCGGTGAAACCGTAGATTTTTTATCCGAATGCTTCGCCCCTACAGGACGCGGGCCGATGAAGACGCAAGGTTTTGAAGCACGATTCTCTCAAAATCTTGCACCTGTTTCGCGAGAAAAGCCACAAAACCCTTACCTTGCCTACATTTCACCTTTATTCAGCAAGCCCTAATTAGGTGGGTTAAACTAAGTTAACCCACCGGAATCATCCCGTTTATTTTTAAGGTAAAATCAAAAAACTTCCCTGACAGAAAAGAGTTTGATCGTCGAGAATAAAAGATTTAATCTCCACATCTTTGCCTAAATCGACGGTAAAAGGTTGCAAATCAATAGATAAATCTGGGGCTAAACCTTGCCATTGTCGGGGACTAATCCCTAAAGTGCGGGCATCTTTTAAGGTAATATCAGCGCTAAAAATTACTTCTGCACCTGTTTCTCTATGGCCGAGAAGAGAGAAATAACCCTGATTTAAGAGAACATTTTTCCAGTTAAAACGCTGTTGTGAGATAATTTCTCTGGCGTTAACAACTCCGTTATTTTCTAGGGAAAAAATTAGTAAATCGGCAAAAGCATTAATTAAAATAGTCGAGGCGATCGAATTATTTAAATCCTGCTCGTTAATTTCCACTTCACCGCTAACCCGAATAGGTTCCAAAATTTTTAGGGGTTTCCCTCGCAAAACCTGCCCGATATTAAGACGAATATTTTCCCCTCTTAATTGCGCTTTACCTAAATGTAAACCTTGATAAATCGCTCTTCCTACGGCTAAAAATACCCCGGGGATATAACCGCGCAAAATTTGCCGATCATGACCTTGCAGCTGCATTTCTAAATCTTCTATCTGTTCTACTTGTGTTCTTAAGAACAGACGTACTGCTGGCGGCAAAACCTTACTAATAATCTCACTTTGAGTATTGACCCACATAAACGTTATCTCACTCACTCCACAATGTTTCTAATTGTAACAGAGCTAGATCGATCGAACCATGAGGGGCTGCCGTCAGCTATCATACTAAATCCGTTGAGTACAGGCTAGTTATGAGGAGAGGCAAAAGGCAAAAGGCAAAAGGGAATAAATAATCAGTTTTTAACTAGGTAGGCGTTAAAAATTATCAGATGCCCCCCTTATCAAGGGGGGAAGGGGGGATCGGCACCCCCCTTATCAAGGGGGGATCGGCACCCCCCTTATCAAGGGGGGAAGGGGGGATCAAGGGGGGAAGGGGGGATCGGCACCCCCCTTATCAAGGGGGGATTAAGGGGGGATCAAGGGGGGAAGGGGGGATCGAACCTAAAATTCATTTTTAATTTAATTATAACCAACAACTTAATAACTGGATTTGGTATCAGTTATAGGTAAAAACTTCGCTACTTTCTGTTTACTGATCACTGATCACTGACAAGCCCCTAATTCTTAGGTTTTTGAGGCGTTGAGGGAATTAAAACGAGGGGAAAGATAGGCGACTAAAACCCCGAGGGCAAAACCGATTAAATTGCGGAAAAGGGGCAGTAATTCACTGGTGCGAGTAACCACCGGTCCGATGCCAAAAGCAACAAAGAGGATAAACCAGAGGGGAGAGACAATTAAAACCCATTGCCAAGCGAAAACCTGTCCTTCTTTGCGAGGAATACCGGCAAAACCGAAGACTAAACCGCCGACAATTGAGGTAATTAAAGTTAAAATCCACTGTTCCTTCGGTAAACCGGGGACTACCGCACAACCACCTTTAACTAAACAGCCTTTTACCGTGTCCAAGGATTGTACGATCGCGTTATTTTCGCCATTTTCCCGGACAAAATACATATTACCGAAACGGGCCTGTAATTCGATCCAAAAAGTGCGGGGTAAAAATTCATAGACGGCATCACCAATACTAAAAGATAGTAGATTACCGCCGCGACCATCGGCCACTAGGAGAATACTTTTATCATCCAATCCCCAGAAATTAATCACTGCCCGGCCGGGGCTGCGGTCATATTGGGTTAAAACTCGCATTTTCCAGCCGGTTTCCCCTTGAAATGTCTCGATATCTCGGATTAATGCCTCTTCCTGTTTTGCGGGTAGATAATTGGCTAAATCAACGATCGGAGTGGCTTGATTGGGCAGTAATTCGGGATTATTCACCGCTAGAGCTTGATCCGGGCAGATAATCCAACCCAGACAGCTAATGACACCAATTACAAGAGCGATCGAGATTCCTCGGCAAAAACGATTGAGCATAGCACTTCTAGACAATGAGAATTTTTTCAGCAAGGGTGTAGGCTAACTTTCAGTTTCTTTACACTTATTTACTTTATCTTAAGGGAATTCTCAACTTTAGTCACCCAGTTAGGGACTTGCGCTTTGATAATGTACCTTTTGGGCGAACGCAGTTCGCCCCTACATTAATGTACCTTTTGGGCGAACGCAGTTCGCCCCTACATTAATGTACCTTTTGGGCGAACGCAGTTCGCCCCTACATTGTGGACAAAATCCGTTACTGTAGGGGCGCAAGGAACCTGCGCCCTCCGATCGCCCAGGTTTGCTGATCACCCTAAGTAGGGGGAGAGCCTTTGAGAGTCCCCGCAGCTAAGGGACTTGCGCTTTGATAATATGCCATCTGGCCGGCCTGATTCTTCTACAGAGCGATTTTCTGGCTAGGATATTATTCCCACGCAAGTCCCTTATCGGTCATCAGATGCGAGTTTTCAGTTCACTCTCCAGAAACTCAACTCAAGCTGATGAGGTCTCAACCAGTGGCATTAACTGGATCTTTTGCCAAAATGGAGTAAATATGGTAGCGGGGGGATAGTCAATGACAGCACAGGAAGTATTAGAGTTAATTCAACGGGCAAAGGACGAAAGAGCGTGGATGTTAGATCTGTCCAACAAAAACTTAACAGAAATTCCCCCCGAAATTCCTCACCTCACCTCCCTGCAAGTCCTCAACCTCAACAATAACCAAATCAGCGAGATACCAGAAGCGCTCGCTCACCTCACCTCCCTGCAAGAACTCGACCTCAGCATTAACCAAATCAGCGAGATTCCAGAAGCGCTCGCTCAACTCACCTCCCTGCAATACCTCTATCTCAGCTATAACCAAATCAGGGAGATTCCAGAAGCGCTCGCTCAACTCACCTCCCTGCAAATCCTCAACCTCAGCGATAACCAAATCAGCGAGATACCAGAAGCACTCACTCACCTCACCTCCCTGCAAATCCTCGACCTCAGCGATAACCAAATCAGGGAGATTCCAGAAGCGCTCGCTCACCTCACCTCCCTGCAAATCCTCTTTCTCAGCTATAACCAAATCAGGGAGATTCCAGAAGCACTCGCTCACCTAGTCAACCTGAAGCGATTAGTCCTCGAAAATAACCCGATTACCAACGTTCCCCCGGAAATTATTCGTCAGGGATGGGGTGAAACAATATCGAGTAATGGCAACCCGCAGGCGATTTTTAGTTATCTCAAGGATAAAGCTAAACGCCCTCTTAATGAGCTTAAAGTTTTATTGGTGGGGGAGGGGGATGTGGGGAAAACTTCCCTGTTAAAGCGGTTACTGCACAATACCTTTAATTCCGGAGAACCCAAGACCCCCGGCATTAATATTGAAAAGTGGCAACTGCCCCAAAAACCCGATATTCGCCTCAATATCTGGGATTTTGGCGGTCAGAAAGTGATGCAAACCACCCATCAGTTTTTTCTGACTAAACGCAGTCTTTATCTGCTTGTCCTCGACAACCGCAAAAATGAACAGCAAAACCGTCTGGAATACTGGTTAAAACTCATTGAAACCTACGGAGGCAATTCTCCCGTGATTATCGTGGGTAATTGTGCCGATGAACATCCCCCCCAAGTTAAGATCCGCACCCTCCAGAAAAAATATCCCCAAATCACCAAGCTAATCGCCACTTCCTGTAAAACCGGTGCGGGAATCGAGGAACTTGTGCAGGAAATCGCCTCTCAAATCGATGCTATTCCCCATATCAAAGATTTATTGCCTAATAGTTGGTTTCACATCAAAACTCAACTAGAAGCGATGCAAAAGAGTTATGACTTTATTTCCTACGAAAAGTATCAGGAAATGTGTCAGAAAGCCAAGATTAAAGAGGCCAGCGATCAAAAAAGTTTAGTGCATTTTCTCCACGATCTCGGTATTGTCCTCAACTACCAAGATGATCCGCGACTGAATGAAACCAATGTCCTGAACCCAGAATGGGTAACTAGCGGTGTTTATGATATTCTCAATAATCACGATTTGATGGTGCAAAAAAAGGGCATTCTTTCACTGCCAGATCTGCAAGATATTCTCAAAAAAAACCAACGTTATCCCGAAAATAAACGCCGATTTTTGATGGATTTGATGGGAAAATTTGAACTCTGTTTTCCCCTTGATGGTTACAGTCCCGATCGCTATCTAATCACCGATCTTCTACCCATCGATGAACCGGATGTGGATATCTACGAAAACGCACCTTTACACTTCCAGTACCGTTATGATATCCTGCCCGGTAGCATTATTTCCCGCTTTATCGTCCGTAATCACCAGATGATCTATAAAACCATGCGTTGGCGTAGTGGTGTGGTTCTGACAATGGATCTTAATAGAGCTTTGGTGCGTGCCGACGAGGAAGATAACTACATCAGCATAAAAGCCCAGGGTTCCCGTGCTAGTGCGCTTTTAGCTATTATTAAGACAGATTTTGACAAAATTCACGATACTATCCCTAATTTAGCCGTACAGGAAAGGTTAGTGATTCGAGAATTGCAAGGGGAAAAACCCACCGGGGTAGAAGTTCCCGTCGATTATCTCCATCTGATAGAACTCGATCGCCAAGGCAGCGTGGAGGCAATTCTCCCCGGTTTGCGCGGCAAATATAATATCCGCGATATCTTAGAAGGGGTGGAACCTAAGACAGAAAGAGAAAGATGTCTCGACGAAAGGGAGGAACGTAGCCGCAAAATCCGAGAAAATCGCCCTATGAGTCCCAAAACGCCAGAAACTCCCAATCTCCTGAAACCTAGTCTCGCTTTGTTGCTGGTTTTCGCTGTGGTTGCTTGTATAGTTGCGGTGTTTGCCCATTTTGTGCCAGATTCAAAGCATATTACCAGCGTTTTGACAATTATTGTTATCTTTGCTTTTATTGTCTTTGTGTTATTGCTCTTGACGGGTAAAATCAATCAAACGACCTTTAATCAGCTTTTTGAAGTTTTGTCGCGATTTATCCCTACTTTTAAAGGACAAGAACCCAAAACCAACAACGATGACACCTCCCAAGAAACCCCCAAATCGGAGCAGTAAAGATTTGCTTACCACAGAAAGGTAACTTAGGCGAAAAAGTTTACAAATATTTAGGGTTTGCTGAAAAAGTTTGTTGGTGGGGTTAGGAGTTGAGAGTTGGGGTTTTAGGGAGTTGGGGTTTTAGGGTTTTGGGGTATTAGTTGAAATTCTCCTATCTCCCCACTCCCCCATTTCCCAATTCATAATTCATAATTCATAATTCATAATTCCCCATCTCCTTAACTGCGTTTCCAAGTATTCCAAGCGACTTTAAAACCGATCAAGAGGCGACGGCTGCCACGATCGAGCTTGCTAAGACCAGCTTTAGCACTACCGAGACTGCGATCGACTCCTTGGACAACTTGGCGGGTACTTTTAACCCCTTCATCGATATTGTCGGTTAATTCGCTGATTTCCGCCCCTGTCAGGCGAATTGCTTCTAGAGTCGGGGGGAATTCCCGATGGAGGGTATCGAATAATTTTTCGGCACTGCGGGCTGCCCGGGCTAACTCTTGCAGGGCAGGCAAAGCGGCGATGAAAACCGCCGTTAAACTAACGGCGACTAGCAGTAAAGAACATCCTAGCCAGAAAATAGGTTCGGTCATTTAGTAGTGATTCGAGTGTTGATTATCGCCTTCGGGGGATTCTTGCGAGTCGGGGAAAGGATTGTCCGTGGCTAGACTTTGACTAGCTTCGATTCCGGCTGTCACCGCCTCTTTTAATCTCATTAAAGTATCATCCCAATTACGTCGGGCCGATTCCGATAGGCGATCGGCCTGCAATTGCATCGTCGTGGTCAGATCTTCGGCTAATTCAGGCAAAGCCCTGGCGGATTTTTGCAGAATTCGACGGGTTTCTTTTCCAGATCTCGGCGCTACTAATAAACCCGCCGCTACTCCGATCGCACTGCCCACTAAAACCCCGACGAGGAATAAGCCACCGTTACCGTTATTTTTATCTGCCATAGGATTGCCCTTGTACTTAATTCCCAATTTTACGAGCAATTACACTTCTCTTGTGCAGTTTCTTCGGCAAAATTTTGGACTGTTGCTCTTGGTAAAGAAAAACAGAGGCTCTCTTAGGTTTGGTGGGCAAAATGTATTCTAAGATACATTCCTGCTGGCGAGCGAGTGGAAGGAACCACAAAGACACAAAGGACACAAAGATTGATCGATCATAGAGTAAGTTAAACTTATCACACAGAACCTAGAAGAGCCAAACAGACCTAGAAGGGATAAATTGAGAAAAAATAGCGATCGGGAAACACCTGATTTTATTGCTGACTTTGAGCCAATAAGGGAGTGAAAAAGAAGAACCTCTGGGAGTCTTGCCGTGTTTCGACCCCAAAGGTTCTTCTTATGCTGAACTTATACTCCTCACACAATATTTATATTACACACAATCCGCTGCTTTTGTCAAGAGGTTTATGACATTTTTTTCCACAGACCTCTGGCCAAATTAATTTCCCAGGGCCGTTAGGCGCTCTTGTCGGGGACAGTTAAGTAGGGTTTGCGGCAAAAAGTTTTTCCTGGGGGCAGGGTGTGGGGTGTGGGGTGTGGGGTGTGGGGTGTGGGGTGTGGGGTGTGGGGTGTGGGATCAACTATTGCCTTCAAGCCACGTTTTTAAATCTCGTTCTGGTTTAGCCACATTGAATAAATGTAAACCAAAATCCTCTGAAATATCTTGACAAATTTTCACTCCTCTGATGCTGTTGCCTTTTTCATCTAAAAGGGGCGAAAAAGTCCCAATTCCCAACTGATGGGGAACTACTGCCGTAATTCCGCCCCCGACACCGCTTTTTGCTGGTAATCCTACCCGATAGGCCCATTCTCCTGAAGCGTCGTACATTCCACAGGTAAGCATAACACTGATCACATCTTGAACGTAGTGTTCATCGATCGCCCGTATTCCTGTGATTGGGTTGACACCCCCATTAGCTAAGGTAGCAGCCATCAGGGCTAAATCGTGAGCATGGACGAGAATGGCGCATTGTTGACAGTAAAGATCGAGGGTTTCTTCAATTTTATCGCTAACCATGCCAAAATTTAGCATTAGATAGGCCATGGCCCGATTGCGATTGCCGGTGGATTTTTCCGAGAGAAAAACGGGGACATTAATCTCGTGATCCCTGCCGGTATAGCGTTTAAACATTTCTAAAATACGTTTTAGCCTTTCGGTGGCATTCTGTCCGGTGATTAAATCCGTGGTAGCGATCGCACCAGCATTAACCATAGGATTATAGGGACGATTGGTTTTTTCATCGAGAATAATCGAGTTAAAAGCTTCTCCGGTGGGTTCAACCCCGACTTTACTATTAACGTATTCTCTTCCGTGATCTTCTAGAGCTAATCCAAAGACAAAAGCTTTAGAAATTGATTGTACTGTAAAGGTTTGCTGACAGTCTCCCACCTCAAAAATCTGACCGTCAGTGCTAATTACAGAAATACCAAACCATTCTGGAGCTGCTAGGGCTAATTCAGGAATATAATCGGCGATCTTACCCGTCTGTAAATCAGAGTATTTTGCGTGCAGATAGTTAAGATAGTTCCGAAAAGGATAGACTAACTCTTGCTCGGAATTGACGGGACTAATAAAATCTTTTGGGGAAGCCATAGAGGAGTATAGCAGTTATCGTTTAATTGCCACTCTAGAGACGTTAATAGGCACATCTCTAGAGAATTTCTGTAATCCCTAATTAACTTCTCGAACCGCGATAAATGCGATCAGCTTGGGAGGGTTCTAAATAAGTATAGCCCGGTTTTTGGGTTGAGGAGCCATTCTTTTTGGCCACAGTATTAACCGCAGGAGTCGCTTTTTTTACCTCCGCATTAGTCCTGATATAATCCTCAGAAATCTTGAAGGGATGACTATTGGGAAGATGACGACTAGAGGGTAAATTGTCTTCTGGTTCGGGATGGGTAATTTTACTATGGGGAGCGACAAAATCGTGTAGGATGGGATCGTAGGCTAAAATTTCGCCAGTTTCAATCCGAAAAATCCAACCGTGTAGGGATAATTTACCCTGATGTAATCGGGAACGAATAATTGGATAGCTTTGCAAATTACTTAACTGATTGAGAACATTTTCTGCTACTGTCACCTCGATCAGTTCTTCTCCTTCTAATTCTTTGTAATTATCCTTAACTAAACGTCGAGTAGCTTCTGCTTGTTTTAACCAATCGTAAACTAAAGGCATTTCATCGGCCAGACTCTGCAATTTTAACAAACCTTTCATCGCTCCACAATGGGAGTGACCGCAGATAATCACTTGCTCGATGCCGAGAGCGTTGATAGCATATTCTATAGATGCACCTTCACCACCATTGGTTGCTCCGTAGGGAGGGATTATATTTCCCGCATTACGAATTACGAATAATTCCCCCACCTCCGCTTGGGTAATTAGGTTAGGATCGATCCTGGAATCGGAACAGGTGATAAACAGGATTCTCGGTTTTTGTCCGTGGGAGAGTTGCTCAAATAATTGCCGATGTTCATCAAAATAACCACTCTGGAACTTTTCTAGTCCCTGTAGGAGTTTCTTCATAATAATTTTTCTGGTTTAGTTTGATCGCTATTTACTCGATCCTTTCAGCATTATCGGGCATGAGATAACAGCAATGCAACCGGCCAGATTAGCGATCGTTATCGGCTGCGAGATCGGTTATATTTTGTTAAGATAAGATACAGACTGTATCTAAGCAAATTTTATTTTATGGAAACTGCAACAATTTTGGGTGTTTCGATCGCTGCCGCTTTGGTAGGAATTACCGCTTTAGCTCTTTATACCGCTTTTGGACCGCCGGCAGCAGAATTAAGCGATCCTTTTGAAGATCACGAAGATTAATTCTTTAATAACCATGTGGCTATCTGCCAAGGAGAAAGTTGCTCAACGGGATCGATCGCTCTTTCTAAACCATCGATCGATTCTTTTATTGTTAATTGTAATTGATTTTGCCAATCAATAACAGCGTTTTCTCCCTGACATTCATAAACGCGCATTACCCAACCCCGAGCGGCTGTTTCACTTTGTTTGAAACTCATTAAAATTAAGTTATCTGCCGAGAATTTTAACCATTGTGCCACGGGTGGCAACCAGTTTGATTGAGAAGAATTATTAATAAAAACAACGGTGACAGGTAAGTTTAACTGCCAAGCGTGATGGACAGTTTTCGCCGTTTTCCAGTTACCTTGATGGGGATATATTGCATAGGTAAATTCTTGGTTTCCCAGATCCGCCTCGGGATCTGGCCATCGGGGACTTCTCAACAGAGTTAATCGCAGTTGCTGGTTAGTAGCATCATAGCCATATTTATTATTATTTAAAAGACTTACCCCATAGTTTGCCTCTGTATCGGTTAAATCCGCCCATTTATGGGCGTAAACTTCCCATTTTGGCGATTCTGGTTCGTGGGAACGCTCGATCGCACCACAGGCAATTTCATAGGTGGTAAAATCGCTGTTGAGGGTGAGAGGAAAAGCGGTTTTTACTAAAGTATGTTCTTGCTGCCAATTAACAATAGTTTTAATCTGGAGAATAGGAGAATCTTTTTCTAAGATATAATCTTGACAAAATTCCGAATCAGCTAAACTTCTGATCACGCGAATCTGCCAGCGTAAAGGGCCACATTCTAAGCATTCGATCGATTTTAATACTGTTTTAGGTAAGGTATATTGTTGATAATTCGGATCGATATTCCAAGCGTCCCAATATTGTCCTTGATCTTTAAATGCCTGTAATTGATTACCAGCAGCTTGCAGGATTTCTCTTTGATTAATTATATCGAATATACTATCTATATCCCCCGTTTCCGAGTTAATAGTAACTTTAAGCAGTCCATTATCTAAAATAAATTGGCAGTTGGTTAAATTTTGCTCCGTTGCTTGCTGATTGGCAACTAACCAAAATAACTTATAACCCACAGAAGGAATATTTTCAGCGAGAAATAATAGCTGATTGTCGTGGGATAATTGCGAAAGACAAAGACAATTATTCAAGTCATAAACCGAACAATTGACAGATTCTATAGCTAAAGAGATAACCTGGGTTCTTTCCCAGTTAAGAGAATTAAAAACTAGAAAAGGCTTTGCTTGGGGATGGGGGGGATTAGGCAAATTAATTTGATTAGCAATTGCCTGTAAAGCTTGATCTAAAATTGCTTCAACTGTGCTGATAACTTGCCGCCATAACTGATTAGCATCCCTAAATACTTCGGGGATCGAAGTACCCGGCAGTATATCATGAAACTGATTTAATAAAACCTTTTTCCATGCGGATTCTATCTCGACTTTCGGATAGGGAATCTCTAGTAAAATATTAGCCAGAGAAGACCATAATTCCCCTTGATACAAGAGGATTTCACAGTAACGATTATAAGCCTTTTGGTCGGCGTGGGTAGTATAACAACCCCGATGGAATTCTAGATATAATTCATCATCCCAGATAGGGAGATTACTTGTCTCCAGACTGTCCAGATAGGTTGTTGCTTGGCTAAATTTTAACTGGGGGAAAAAAGGAGATTTTTGCCAACGTTGGGCCACCTCTAACATATCACGAGTCGGACCGCCGCCATGGTCGCCAACACCGGGCAGCCAAAAAATATCTTTTAAGCCGGTTTGCCGTTCCCAATTGAGAGCATGATCGGTCATAATAATTGGGTTAGTATCCATAACTCCGGCAACATTGGGAGGAGACATGAGGGAAAGAATTTTACTGCCATCGGGAGATTGCCACCAGAAAAAACCGTGGGGAAATTTAGTCGTATCATTCCAATGGAGTTTCCCGGTTATAAAATATTTGATGCCAAAAGATTTAAGAATTTGCGGCAATTGGTAGGGAAAACCAAAGGTATCCGGCAGCCAAGCAGTTTTAGTGATTTGCCCAAATTTTTCTTGAAAATATTTTTGTCCATAAAGCAGCTGTCGAAATAGGGATTCCCCAGAGATTAAATTGACTTCTGGTTCTACCCACATCCCGCCCAAAAGTTCCCAAGATTGCCCTTTATATGCCTCTAGAATTGCTTGAAATAGGTCAGGATGATGTTTTTCTATCCATTCGTAAATTAGGGGGCTAGAATGACCAAATATGAGGGCAGGAAAATCTTTTTGCAGGTTTAAAACCGAGATAAAAGTGTTTTTTGCTACTTGCCAAGTTTCTGCCAACGGCCACAACCAAGCCAGATCTAAATGTGCGTGGCCGAGAAGATTAAAACTGCGTTCTTTGAGAGGTTGAGCGAGGGGTTGTAGGGATTGACGAATTGATTCTAGGGAGCGATTAAATTTATCTTTGTTGGTGACATTATCCCAGTCAATATTATCGAGAGTAGCGGTAAAAGCTGCTAAGTTTTCAGGATAAAAAGTTTGTAGATAATTATGGAGGATGGTTAATTCATCAGCAACAAAACTAGGATCGATAGCTTGGCTATATTCATAGATTAACTCTGATTTCATCAAACCACCAATATCATGATTGGGACTGACTAAACGGAGAGTAACAAGAATTTCTTGACCGATAGAGACCGAGTTGGAAAGTAAAATGCGGGTGGAAGAATCAAAGAGGTCTCCTGCTTGGATAAATTGATTATTAACATAAATTTTGACATCTTCCGCCCACCAAGTTAAGATTAATCTCAGTTCCATTCCCGCTAAAGGATAACCGGCTAAATGTTCGGGGACAATAATTTTTTGAGTTAGATATTGGATTTGTCTGCCGGCCGGCCAAATAATGTATTGTTTTTCATTGAGGGTGACGGGTTGAATTGGTTTTCCCGCTGCTGTAGCGATAAACCAATTTTTCTGAACATCTCTGCGGGTGAGGTGAGACAGTTTAGCGATGTTGTCGAGGGGAGACATGAGCCAACAAATAAGTTAATTTTGACTATTTTAGGCGATCGAGGACTAATTGCCCTAGAAGAGAACTTATGTTAACGCCATAGTGCTGAAGACTTACTTAGGGTTTGCGGCAAAAAGTTTTTCGGTGGAGGTAGGGTGTGGGGTGTGGGGTGTAGGGTGTAGGGTTTTACCCATTTTCAGGGGGTCAATTACCTAATTTTCAGGGAAAAAGTCCCTAAATTTCCCCCCCGATCCCTCCAATGGCCGGTACTTTTTGATTTCAAAAAAGCCTAAAAATATTATCCAACAAGGTTTTTAGATTTATTCAGCAAGCCCTACTTAATCTCATCCTTCAACGGTTTATTGAGAATGAGAAGCAAAGAGAAAGCCCGTGATGAGGATTGAACTCATGACCTCACCCTTACCAAGGGTGTGCTCTACCACTGAGCTACACGGGCATTGATCGTGGTGGGCCGGGCCGGATTCGAACCAGCGTAGGCGTAGCCAACGGATTTACAGTCCGCCCCCATTAACCACTCGGGCACCGACCCATTAATTCCACGATTAACAATCATAGCACCCTTAGCTAAAACCCACAAGTGTTTAGGGAAAAAAATTTTTGAGCCATAAAATAACTCCCGTTAAAGCCATGGCTTTAACGGGAATTTTCTGATAATCTTGAAGATTACTTCAAAGCGTCTTCTTCCTGGTGGGTGAGGATCACACAGTCAGAGGTGGGATAGGCGACGCAGGTGAGGACATAACCCGCTTCAATTTGATCGTCATCTAAGAAGGATTGATCGGATTGATCGACAGTACCAGATTCAATTTTACCTGCACAGGTGGAGCAAGCTCCCGCACGGCAGGAATAGGGTAAGTCCAGTCCTGCTTCTTCAGCTATATCGAGAATGTACTCATCATCGGGAACCTCAATTGTTTTACTCTCGCCATCGGGTGTTTTCAGGGTGACTTTATAAGTTGGCATCGGTTGTTCCTCTTAATTAAATGCTAGTGAAAGCGGCAGTCTCTATAATTGCCTCTCGCCCGTCCTCAGAGTGAACGATTGGAGCGAGTTTCATTTTTGATACTACGGGAAAATCTCCCCGACTCAGCCTTGCATTAGTAATGACAGTCTTAAATAAACTTAAAATAAAATTTACTTATATATCTAACCCAGAATTCTTGACGCTCCTTGCTCGATCTCTAGATAATTTCATCGATCTACAATCTAGCTAAACTAACCACTACTAAGCATTTGGAGCTATAATGTTAATCGTTTTTTTCGTCTTGAGCCGATTTTTATTAAATATTAATTTAACTTATGGTTAAGATAGATGTCGATGAATTGTCTTTAACCCAGCCAAGAAATTGCTTTTCGGCACTACTGCCGGTAACACATCTAGGGAAACTATGAAAAAATCTATTGACAATCAAACCAATAAATGATATGGGGAGATAAATCCCCTGTTGCCAGGGGTAGCATCCGTTAAAACGGATGGCTAACCCTCCCTGACGATTTCTTGGTTTTTGGATTGTCAGTTTTCCAGGATATGGTTCACCGATTAGCAAACCCTACTTATTAGGTTGGGGAGTCATGCGTAGATAGGGTTTGATTTCTTCAACTCCTTTGGGGAATTTGCTACGAGCTTCTTCAGTGGGAATAGAGGGAACCACCACACAATCGCCGCCGTCGGTCCAGTTAGCGGGGGTAGCCACTTGATAGTTATCGGTGAGCTGCAGGGAGTCGATCACGCGCAGGATCTCGTTAAAATTGCGCCCCGTGCTGGCAGGATAGGTAATGGTTAAACGTAATTTTTTGTTGGGATCGATGATAAACACCGAACGTACCGTCAGATTATTGAGGGAATTGGGGTGAATCATGCCGTAGAGATCCGACACTTTGCGATCGCCATCGGCGATAATCGGATAGTTAACGGTAGTGTTTTGAGTTTCGTTGATGTCATTAATCCAACCCCGATGGGATTCGGCACTATCGACACTCAAAGCGATAACTTTCACATTACGTCGCTCAAATTCTGACTTAAGACTAGCCACCGTACCTAATTCCGTGGTACAAACGGGGGTATAATCAGCCGGGTGCGAGAACAGCACCACCCAGCTATCTCCTACCCACTGGTGAAAAGAAATCGGACCTTCACTAGAATCTTGTGTAAAATCTGGAACGATATCACCCAATTGGAGAGCCATAATTGTGTCTTCCTTATTATGTATTTCAAGACAAGCAACAGTTTATGATGCCATAGGAGTGCTGTTCGTCATTGATAATTTTAGGGATTTATAATAATTGGGTTAGGGGATAGGGGAATGAGGAAATGGGGGAAGTGGGGAGATAGGGAAATAGGGAAATTCAACTGTAGCAGCCGCCAGATGGCAGCAGGAAAGTCTTTGCCAGAAAAGGGTTTTAGCGATTTAGATTGTCCTAACCAACTTGTTCTTTGTATAAAAACCCCAAAACCGCAAAACCCTAAAACCCCTAAAACCCTAAAACCCCATCCCCCAACCCTCAAAACCCTTCCCCTAGGGCGGCAAACTAGGTTAAGATCCGGTCTAATGGCATGATATAACTTTTTTAACTAGCTATCAGCGTTCAGCTAATAGGTCAGCTGCGGTGGTAAGTCCCAATTCCCCACCCTATGCCTAGTCGGAAAGCTGAAGGCTGACGGCTTCATTTCTTGTCCTGATCGTTAATTTGCCTTGGTTTTAGGAGACCACAACTGCAATGAAGAATCTTGTTCGTCTGCTGGCGGTAATTGCCTTGATTATCGGGAGTTTTTGGGGTAAAGTTCCCGCTCAAGCTCTCAATCTCACCTCGATCGCCCTTCCCTCTCTTCCTGTGGCGGTTTTAAATGCGGCTGATGCTAAACTAACTACAGAATTTGGGGCGAAAATCGACCTCAATAACAGTGATATTCGCGATTTCCGGGACTTGAGAGGGTTCTATCCCAATTTAGCTGGTAAAATCATCAAAAACGCCCCCTACCAAGAAGTGGAAGATGTCCTCAATATCCCCGGACTCTCGGCCACTCAAAAAGAGCGTTTACAGGCTAATCTGGAGAAATTCACCGTTACTGAGCCTTCTAAAGAATTTATCGAGGGTGATGACCGTTTTAACCCCGGAGTTTACTAAATCCAGTTAATTGCGGTTTTAAAAAAATTTCTAGGTGAGCGATCGCTCACCTTTTTCAGTGATTAGCTTCTGAAGGCAAGAGGCAAAAGTAAAGAATCTGGCATACTGCCCCAAGGGAAAGACCGGGGATTTTTGCCAGAGCTATAGAGAAATGGAATGCTAGAATAAATAGAATTTATCAATTAACTCCTACATGGTCGTTTCCTCGCAACTGCCGAGTTATCAAGATGTTTTAGTGGTGGGATCGGGAGCGGCGGGATTGTATGCCGCACTGTGTTTACCCCCTAACTTAAAGGTGGGTTTAATTACCAAAGAAGATTTAAAAACCGGGGCTAGTGATTGGGCGCAGGGAGGGATTGCGGCGGCCACGTCCCCGGCAGATTCCCCCGTTTTCCATTTAGAAGATACCCTGAAGGCCGGAGCGGGCTTATGTGATCGCTATGCCGTCCAGTTTTTAGTTGAGAAGGCCCCCCAAGCGATCGCTGATTTGCTGCGGTTAGGAGTTAGTTTTGATCGCTCTGGAGACGACTTAGCCCGCACTCTTGAGGCTGCCCATTCCAGGGCCAGGGTGCTACACGCAGCCGATCGCACTGGGAGAGCGATCATCAGTACCCTAATGGAAAAAGTGACCGAGCGCTCCAATATTACCATTATTCCCCAAGCGATTGCGCTGAAACTCTGGCTTGACCCGGAAAGGCAACGCTGTCAAGGTATTTGTTTACTCCATCAAGATCATCTCTGTTGGCTGCGAGCGCAAGCAGTCATTCTGGCTACGGGAGGCGGCGGTCAAGTCTACGCCCAAACTACCAATCCCGCCGTTAGCACCGGGGATGGAGTCGCCCTGGCTTGGCGTGCTGGGGCAGTGATTCGCGACCCAGAATTTTTTCAGTTTCACCCCACCGCCTTAACTGTGCCGGGGGCGCCGCGGTTTTTAATTAGTGAAGCGGTGCGCGGCGAAGGAGCGCATTTAATTGATGCCCAGGGGCGGCGTTTTGCCTTCGATTATCATCCGGCCGGAGAATTAGCCCCCCGGGATGTGGTCAGTCGGGCGATTTTTAGCCATTTGCAAAAAACCTCCGACGATCCCGCCCATGCCAAAGTATATCTAGATTTAAGACCGATCGAACCGGAGCGTCTGCGTTATCGTTTCCCCAATATTATCCGCATCTGTCAAAAATGGGGCATTAATGTGTTTGAAGATGTGATTCCCGTCGCCCCCGCCGCTCACTATTGGATGGGGGGGGTGGCCACCGATTTAAACGCCCGCACTTCTCTACCCGGTTTGTATGCGATCGGCGAAGCCGCTAGTACAGGTGTTCATGGAGCCAATCGTTTAGCCAGTAATTCTCTCTTGGAATGTATTGTCTTTGCGGCAAGTTTAGTTGAAATAGGTCTAGAGCCAGAAAACTTTCGTGGGGAAAGACCAGAAAAACCCTTAGAAATTGCGGAAAACTGGCAGGAAGAACAGGAAGACTGGCAAAAAGTACGGAAAGAATTACCGATTTTAATGTGGGAAAATGCGGGAATTTGCCGATTTCAAAATGAGTTAGAAATTGCTATCCTACGGGTGCAACAGTGGAAACAACAGTTACAATCCTTAAAGATGGGCCAATTTCTCCAGAATCTTCTCCCCGACAAAGGACAATTATTTTTGTGTCCTTCGGTGCAGTTAGAAATAAGAATAGCGATCGAGACATTAAATCTTCTAGATATCGCCGACTTAATTCTGGAAAGTGCCTTATTACGAGCAGAAAGCCGAGGCGGTCACTATCGGGGCGATTATCCAGAAACTGTAGCTAATTGGCAATTCCACACGACTATTCAGGGTCGAACATGGCGCAAAACTCCTGTGCAAGCTTAATTAGGGGCTGCTGAAAAAGTTTTTCGTGGGGGCAGGGTGTGGGATGTGGGGTGTGGGGTGTAGGGTTTTACCGATTTTGAGGTAGTCAGTTACCTAATTTTCAGGGAAAAAGTACCTGAATTTTACCCCCGATCCCTCCAATGGTCGGCACTTTTTGAGGTCAAAAAAGTCTAAAAGCCTTATCCAACAAGGTTTTTAGATTTATTCAGCAAACCCTAATTAAGCCAGTTTTTCACAGATAATCCCTGAGCGCTAAACAGCCCTACTATTCGCCCCACGCTCACCGGAGGGTTTTCCCCAATCACCAGCGTCCATGACTTAATATCTGGAGTTGAGTGCTTTTGATTTATGGCTTTTAGGCTATCATACTTTTACCCTCCCCCCCCTAAACTATCACATCAACTCTATGATAAAACCCAATTTCCTATTGTTGTTAGCTATCAGTGTCAGCAGTTGGGGTCATGATTTTCAGGCTGTACCCAAGGCTAACGCTCAAACTCCACCTAGGTTAGAGCAACCCCAGACTGTCGCCACTTACGATCAGTTGATGAAAGCTGGTTACGAAGCCACAGCCCAAAAAAATTACCAACTCGCCCTGGAAAAATTTCAACAAGCTCTGGCACAACGTCCGAACGATACCTCTGCTCAAAATGCGATCGCTGATACGCAGAAGTATCTAGGTCAAACCGGCACGGTTGCCAACACTGCCGCCAAAAATGAGAATTTGTCAATACCATTAATTGCTGGCTCGGCCCTGTTATCCATCGCTTTATTGGCAGCTTTACTATCGCTTTTCTTTCAATACCGTCCCAAGAACAAAGCCTCAAAACGCCGCAAAAAAACCACTTACGTCAATCCTAAAAACCCACTCAACAAATTTTTTGAGGGCAATGGCAATTCCTTCGGTGCGGACACCAAAACCAGCAGTGAGATTAATGACAATTGGGAGGATGATTTCGCGTCTTCTTTGCCCGTACAAGCTACCTCCCGCATCCCGAACGCAGACTTAATCCTGAGTTTAATTGAAAGTCTCCGCGATGACGATCCCCGTACCCGTAGAAGGGCGGTTTGGAAACTGGCACAGATGTCCGATTCTAGGGCAATGCAGCCTTTAGTCGATAGCATGGTGGATGGGGATTCCTACGAACGCAGTTTAACCCTAGAAGCCCTCGCCCAAATCTGTACCCGCTCCCTGCGTCCGATGAACCAAGCTTTGGCTATCTCTCTCCAGGATAAAAATCCCCAGGTGCGGAAAAATGCTATTCGGGATTTAACCAGACTCTACGATGTCATGTCTCAGATCAGTCAATTAATTTGTCATGCCCTCGATGATCCCGATGAGGAAGTGCAAGAAACAGCACGCTGGGCAATTAGACAGTTAAATCTGCAATTAGCTCCCCGTTTAGATATTGCTCCCCTAGAAACTACTGGTGAACCAGAAGATGACGATGTACAGGATACTTCCTTCACCGACACCACACCGACCTTCACCGAAACTACACCCAACTGAGGTGCAAAATTGAGTCGAAAACTGTTATTTATCTCCACCCCCGTGGGATTTTTGGGATCGGGGGGCGGCGGTGGCGTAGAATTAACTCTTTATAATCTCGCTCGCACTCTGACCAGGCAAGGCTATCTGGTGCGGGTAGTGGCTCCAGAGGCCTCGCAATTGCAGGATATACCCTTGATCACGATAGCGGGCAATGCCCAGATTTCCGCCCAAAGTCAGGGCCGGGAAGCCCCGATTTTAATGCCGGAAAATGCCGTTTTGGCTAATATGTGGCACTACGCTCAACAAGTACAAAGTCAGTACGATTTAATTGTCAATTTTGCCTACGATTGGCTCCCTTTTTATCTCACTCCTTTTTTTGCCACTCCCGTCGCCCATTTAGTCAGCATGGCTTCCGTTTCTTTGGCGATGGATCATATTATTGAAAAAACCTACAGCAATTTTCCCCATTTACTCGCTTTTCACACCGTCACCCAAGCAGCAACTTTCTCAATATCTCCCCCCTATCGCTGTTTGGCTAATGGTTTAGACGTATCTTTGTATCAGTTTCGGGCCGCTCCCTCCCCCTGTCTAGCCTGGGTGGGACGGATTGCCCCGGAAAAAGCTTTAGAAGATGCGATCGCCGCTTGTCAACGGTTGGGTGTGCCTTTACGCGTTTTCGGTCATATTTCCGATCCTCTCTACTGGCAAAATTTACAGGATACCTATAGTTTCGATTTAGTCGATTATCGCGGGTTTTTGCCCACTGGGAGCCTACAAAAAGAGCTAGGCGACTGTTTTGGCCTGTTGATGACCCCGCGCTGGGTTGAGGCTTTTGGTAACGTGGCTATTGAAGCTTTAGCCTGTGGTGTTCCCGTAGTTGCCTATCGTCGCGGTGGTCCGGTAGAAATTATTGAAGATGGAAAAACTGGTTTTTTAGTTGAACCCGATAGTATCGAGGGATTAGTTACAGGAATTAAAAATTTAGACCGGATCGATCGATATTCTTGTCGTGCAGTAGTCGAGCAAAAATATTCCCTAGAAGCTTTAGGAAATCGAGCTATTAATTGGTTTGAAGAAATTTTTGCTCGCAGTCAAAAATAAATAGGCTCTCTTGGTTTAGTCCGGTTAAATCTTTATCCCAGAAGGGTTCGGGATCAACCACAGAGCCACAAAGAACACAAAGATTGATCGATCCTATGATAAGTTATACCATTTCTCTAAATGAAAACTACACATCGAATTTAAGTCACCCTTTTTAAGGGGGATTTAGGGGGATTAAACTTCTGTAGTCAGACTTTGGAGAATTGGTATTAAACTTATCACACAGAACCTAGAAGAGCCAAAAACGCCTACCTCAAACTAATGGGTAGGCGTAGTTTATCGATTACTCTACCTAAACTTTCTGTAAAACTTTGGCATAGACAAAATCAGCCAACTGTGTACCCGACCAGAAACCGTGGTCACCGTCCCATTGAAAGTGAACCCCCAGATAAACACGGCTGCGACCATTTTCCAAAGCCGCCGAACTAAAACTATTATAGGTGCGTTTAATCCCCTCGGCGTTAGGATCGTCCGTGTCGGCGGTAAAAGTGACGTTATCAGTACCAAAGAAATTACGCATAATCCCAGCGTGGGCCGCCCCAAAAGTGGCATGACCAGAAACATAGGCAGGGAAAGCGGGACTAAAACGCTGACCGGCGGTATTAATTGATAGGGGTTGCCAATTGGGATCAGCTTCGGTTAAAAAATTACCATCTTGATCGGCCAGACGGATCGCTGTTTCCGGTCGCCAGAGATTAATCGGCAGCCGGTACTTAGCATCCCACGCCACAATAGCGGCATCACCCATGACTAAACCCACTAGAGCAAATAAACGCGCTGTTTCCAGTAGAGATAAATTTCTTTGTTGGGCAACAATTTGGGTAATGCGGAACAGATGGCCGGGGGGTTTATAGGTTCCATCCACATCATTCGCCCAGAAAAAGGCAATTCTAGTCTGTGCAGCAGTACGCGCAGAGGAATTGGCCGCCCCTAACAGTTTGACTTCGTTAAACTGGGCCGCATATTCAGGACTACGGAGAAGGTCGATTTTATTAGCATAGTTACCCGGAAAGGGCGCCCGAAATTGACGACCAGAAGTCATGACAAAGGGAGTCACGTCCGGCCATTGGGGGGCAACCGCATCCCCAGATCCTGTCGGTCGCCAATCCCCCGGCTGATTACCCGGTTTATACAGGGGAGGTTGGTCAGAACCGTCATTCTGACGCAGGGTGAGAATGGAATCGGCCACGGCCTGCCCAAAGGTTTTACCTTTGGTATCGGCATCGGACATCTTAACCACGTTTAATCTTTGCAGGGATGTATCCAAAGCAGTATTAAAAGTCATGGTCAGATTGACATAAATCCGGCTAAGAATACGATGGGCTGCATAAACCGCCGCTATTTCAGGAGAAGTACCGGGATCAGGCTTTAACTTTAAATTGCTAGGATAGGGACTGTATAAATTCCCCGAAAGGGCATTAATGGCGTTAAACATCGCCACCTGTAACATCGCCCCCGCCCGGGCAATCGGTGTCGGACCGCCACCAATTTTCCGAATAGTTTCTAAAAAAACGTCATTCCACTCGATAATTACGTTCATATCGTTGCCTCCTTTAATATCGCAACTTTGACTTAACAGCCCCAGTCTATTGGATAAGTTTAACAGTAACCATAGAAGTTTAGGCTGTTAACAAGAAGTTAAGTGACATAAATCCCACTTTAAAGCACTGGCAATTTGTCAACTACTTTTTACAAAAATTAACTATTGCAGTTATTACTTATCAGATTTGACTGTTCAGTTCACTGATGACTGTTGACTGATAACCGAAAAACCTACCACTTGCCACTTTTCTAGAGCGATTTAGTCTGATTGACGATTCGATCGTAAAATAGCAACAGATCAAGAGAGTACAGGTCAAATATGCCGAAATTTGTTGTCTGGGGTAGTTATTGTGAAAACGTGCTGGAAAAACGCGCACCCTATCGTCAAGCACATCTAGAGGGATTAAATCAACAGAAAGAACGGGGAATTCTCGTTACTATCGGACCAACGGCAGATTTAAGCCAAGTTTTCGCAATTTATCAGGCAGCCAGCGAGTCAGAAGTGCGAGAATTAATCGAATCGGATCCCTACTGGCAAAATGGCATCTGGACAGAGTACCAAGTCAAGGAATGGATTCAAGCCATCTAAGGGGACTATCAGCTATATTTTTCTATAAGGGTGTTGTCATAAAATTTTCCAACTACGCAACTAATCAAACTCATCTCCGGTCAAGTCTGAGGATATTGTCAAGGATAAACCGGAGTTATCCCTTATCGATTCAAGCTGACAGCTGATAGCTTGCCTACTTTTTGCTTATCGCCATGGTTTACATCAAAAAGGTCGAACTCTCACACTTCAAATCCTTCGGGGGAACGACTCCTATACCCTTTTTACCGGGGTTTACGGTGGTTTCTGGTCCAAATGGTTCGGGAAAGTCGAATATCCTTGACGCATTGCTATTTTGCTTGGGATTAGCTACTTCCAAGGGAATGCGGGCCGAAAGATTACCGGATTTAGTCAATCATAGCTATAACAGTCAACGTCATAGCACCGAAGCGAGCGTTTCGGTGACTTTTGATGTTAGCGATATTCCCGACGCAACCGATAGGGATTGGACGGTTTCCCGACGCTTAAAAGTGGCTAAGGGTGGCAGCTATACTTCTACCTACTATATCAATGGGGAAACCTGTACGGTTAGCGAACTTCACGACCAATTAAACCGTTTACGCATCTATCCCGAAGGGTATAACGTGGTGTTACAGGGGGACGTAACCCGAATTATCAGCATGAATGCCAAGGAAAGACGGGAAATTATCGACGAATTGGCAGGAGTAGCCGAATTTGACCGCAAAATTGAGAAAACTAAGGAGAATATCGATTCGGTTAAAGAAAGGGAAGAACGCTGCCAAATTATTGCCACAGAATTGCAAAAATCTCTGGAGAAATTAGCACTCGATCGCATTAAAGCCGAAAAATACCAAAAACTCAAGGCCCAAGTCCAAGAAAAACAACAATGGGAAATTGTCCTGCATTGGCAAAATCTCCAGCAGCGCTGCCAGCAAGTACAAGGACAAATTCAAGCTGGGGAAAGGGAAAAACAGGTTTTAACCGAGAATATCGCCAATTTATCCGAACAAATCGCCCAAAATAGTCAAGAATTAGAGAAACTCAATCAACAGGTTAAAGCTTTCGGGGAAGATGAACACCTGTCCCTAACTTCCCGATTAGCGAGTCAACAGGCCAAACGACAACAACAGCAACAACGACAAAAAGAGTTAGAAAACCTTGAAAAAGAGTCTCAGGCACAGAAAAACAGACTTTTAGAGGAAATTAATCGCTATAATCTCGAATTAAATCAGATTACTGCCCAAAAAAGCCGTTTAGAAACTGAAATTTTACCCAATCTCCTACTGACAACCCAAACCGCAAGGGAAACCCTAGAAAACCATCGTCTGCAAGCAAGTAGTCTCGCAGAAGCGTCAGAAGCTTGGGTAAAAGAACAAAGTGACCTTTCCCGCAATATTACCCGTCTTCAGGAACAATTAAACCCCTACCGTAGCCAACGGGCCCAATTGACCGAAAGATGCGATCGATTGCAAACTAATATAGTAGAAGCTGGTCAACGTCTGCAAGAATTAGAGCAAGTCATTAGCACAAAAACAGAAGAAAGTCAAGAAATATTACAAAAAATTAATCAATCGGAACCCGATATCCAAAATTTAGCCCAAAAACTCACCATTGCCGAACAAAATCGCGTTATCAGTCAGGACACCCAAAAACGTCTGCTAAAAGAACAACGGGACAAACAGAGGGAATTAGATAAACTGGAAGCGACCAAACAAGCGCAACAGGAGGCCCAGGGAACCTATGCCACTCAAATATTATTACAGTCAGATTTGCCCGGAATCTGCGGATTAGTGGCACAATTGGGGGAAGTAGAGGAACGTTATCAAATTGCTCTTGAAATCGCCGCCGGAGGTCGTTTAGGTCATGTAGTCGTCCAAGATGATAGCGTCGCGGCTGCCGGAATTGCCTTACTAAAACAGCGTCGCATCGGTAGGGCCACTTTTTTACCCCTGAATAAAATTCGTCCTCCCCGTCCCCAGGATATTTCCTCTCTGCGTCATGCGCGGGGTTATCTGGATTTAGCGGTGAATTTAGTTAAGTTTCAACCCCAGTATCGGGAGGTTTTTAACTATATTTTTGGCAGTACCGTGGTTTTCGAGGATATAGATTCTGCCCGTTATTATATCAATCAATATCGCATCGTTACTTTGGATGGCGAGTTATTAGAGATGACTGGCGCTATGACCGGAGGCAGCCAACCGACGCGATCGGGGCTGCGTTTTGGTAAAATTTCTGCCAAGGAGTCTAGTGAAGCGGAATCTCTACGGGAAAGATTAGCAGAAATCGATCGCATTCTTACCCGCAACGAAGAAAAAATTACTCAAGTTAATAATCTTATCAGTCAGTTAACCCAACAGTTAACCGAAACCCGTCAAAGTCATCGGGAAAATCAATTATCTCTACAACAATTAAGCAAGGATTTACAACGTTTAACCACAGAAAAAGAGGATTTAAACCGTCAATTATCGGGTCAGCAAGAGGAAATTACTATTTCTCGTCAACGGTTAGAAGTATTAACCAGAGAAATTCCTGATTTAGAGTTATCTTTACAGGAAGAACAGGAGAAATTAACTGCTTTAGAGGCCAATCATACCCATAGCGAATGGCAACAGGTACAGGGAATAATTCGCGCTCAAGAATTGGAGTTACAAACCCAAGAAAATCACCTCGCTACAGTCCGCGAACAGTTGAAAGATTTACAAAGTCAACAGATCAGACTAGAGGAAAAAAGTCAAGAGTATGGGGATAGAATTATTGAGATTGAGAAAATAATCACCGATGCAGTTAATCAGAGAAATATCGGTAATCTGGAGATAGAAAAACTTAATCACAATATTTTAGAAATCAATCAAGCTTTACAGCAATTATCCCGACAACTAGGGGAAACCAAGCGAAAAAGAGACCAGTTAGAGACAGTTTTGCGACAACAACAAAACCAACAACAACAGGCTATCTGGCAATCGGAAAAGTTAGTCAACAATCAAGAGGAAAGACAAGCATTACTAACCACTTTACAGACAGAAATTAGTCAACTAGAAAGCGACTTACCCAATCCCTTGCCCGAAATTCCCGAAAGTGAGCGGGATTTCGAGAAAATTCAAAGCGATATTCGGCAGTTACAAAAGAAATTAGAAGCTTTAGAACCTGTGAATATGTTAGCTTTAGAAGAATACCAAAAAACCAAAGAGAGATTAGATGAACTATCAGAAAAACTGCAAACTCTAGAGGGAGAAAGAACCGAACTACTTTTACGGATAGAAAACTTTACCACCCTCAGATTTAATGCTTTTCAGGAAGCATTTACTGCCGTTAACGAAAACTTTAAGAATATATTTGCAACCCTGTCCGATGGTGATGGTTACTTGCAACTAGAAGACGAAAATGACCCCTTTAATGGTGGCTTAAATCTGGTGGCACATCCCAAAGGAAAACCCGTACAGCGATTAAGTTCCATGTCTGGAGGTGAAAAATCTTTAACCGCTTTAAGCTTTATTTTTTCCCTACAAAGATATCGTCCTTCTCCCTTTTATGCGTTTGATGAAGTGGATATGTTTTTAGATGGGGCCAATGTAGAGAAATTGGCCAAAATGATTCAAAAACAAGCACAACAAGCGCAGTTTATTGTCGTTAGTTTGCGTCGTCCCATGATTGAAGCATCGGAAAGAACCATCGGTGTCACCCAAGCGCGGGGAACCCATACACAGGTACTAGGAATTAAAGTTTAACCTTAGACGCAAGTGGGGTGTGGGAATTATGAATTATGAATTATGAATTATGAATTATGAATTATGAATTGGGGTGTGGGGTGTGGGGTGTGGGGTGTGGGGTGTGGGGTGTGGGGTGTGGGGTGTGGGGTGTAGGGTGTGGGGTGTGGGGTGTAGGGTGTGGGGTGTGGGGAGTTTTCTCAGTGAACTGATAACTGATAACTGATAACTGATAACTGATAACTGATAACTGCCAGAAAAGCCCAGCAAAGTTAAGTTATATTAAGATTACTCAGAATGCGTCCTCGTCCCATTCAGAAATCTCATGACTCAACCGCAAGCGCAACGCATCCTCTACGTTAGACTCCCCTGTAACCCCATTTTCCCCATCGGTGTGGTTTATCTTTCCGACCACGTCCATAAACTATTCCCCGACATCGAACAAAGGATTTTTGACCTTGGTGCAGTCCCCCCCTTAGACTTTAACCAGTCCCTCGATCGCTGTGTTGACGAATTTCGGCCCACCCTGCTAGTATTCTCCTGGCGGGATATTCAAATATATGCCCCCGTCGGTGGTCGCGGTGGTAATCCCCTGCAAAACGCCTTTGAATTTTACTACGCTAAAAACCCCCTAATCAAGCTGCGAGGTGCTTTAGGCGGTTTAAAGGTGACAACCGCCTACTACGGTGAATTATGGCGCAATCAGGGACTAATTCGCCGCGGGTTGCAGCGGGCCAAAAAATACCATCCCGAAGCGCGAGTTATCGTCGGGGGTGGTGCCGTCAGTGTTTTCTACGAACAACTAAAAACCAAACTGCCCACAGGAACAATTGTATCAGTGGGAGAAGGGGAAACCCTGCTAGAAAAATTCCTCTCCGGCCGGGACTTTAGCGATGAACGTTGTTATGTCGTCGGAGAAACCACACCCCGGCCGCGTTTAATCCACGAATCCCCCACCCCCTTAGAGAAATCCGCTTGTAACTACGACTACATCGCCAGTATTTGGCCGGAATTTTCCTACTATTTCCAAGAAAACGACTTTTATATCGGGGTACAAACCAAGCGCGGCTGTCCCCATAACTGCTGCTACTGCATCTATACCGTCGTCGAAGGGAAACAAGTACGCATTAATCCCGCCGATGAAGTAGTTAAGGAAATACGCCAATTATACGACCGCGGCATTCGCAATTTCTGGTTTACCGATGCCCAATTTATCCCCGCCAGAAAATTTATCGACGATGTAGAAGAACTATTAGAAAAAATCCTCGCCGATGGGATGAAAGATATCCATTGGGCTGCCTATATTCGTGCCGATAATCTCACCCCGAAACTGTGCGATTTAATGGTAAAAACAGGCATGAACTACTTTGAAATTGGCATCACCAGTGGTTCTCAGGAATTAGTCCGCAAAATGCGGATGGGCTATAATTTGCGGACAGTTCTACAAAATTGTCGAGACTTAAAAGCGGCGGGTTTTAATGATCTGGTTTCGGTAAATTATTCCTTTAATGTTATTGATGAAACCCTAGAAACTATTCGTCAAACTATCGCCTATCATCGGGAATTAGAAAACATTTTTGGAGTCGATAAAGTGGAACCAGCCATCTTTTTTATCGGACTACAACCCCACACCCATCTAGAAGAATACGCCTTCAAAAAAGAAATTCTTAAACCCGACTACGATCCCATGAGTTTAATGCCCTGGACAGCCAAAAAACTGCTCTGGAATCCTGAACCTTTGGGGTCATTCTTTGGCGAAGTTTGTCTGCAAGCATGGCGACAAAATCCCGATGATTTTGGACGGGAAGTGCTGAAAATTTTGGAAGCAAGACTAGGGAAAGCCGATTTAGAATCCGCTTTAACCGCACCGATAGAAACTAAGGAAAAAGTCTTAATTACCGCTTAAAAATTAATTTTAGTCAATCCGAAGGCGGCAATTAGCGTTACCATGAGTCTGAAATCAGGAGATCATCAAAATCCCTTTACTGGTAACTGCAAAATGACCGACCATCGCCCCCATGGGCTAGAATTAGCGGAATATATCGCCCTAGGATTAACCCTGCTTACCCTTATCGCCATGGGTGCGGGGTTTTTGCCTTTGTTCCTCCTAGTCGTGACTTTCGGGTTAAATATTCTCAATCGTCTCCGAGAAAGAACCAGGCAACTTCAACGCTTAACCGAGATAACCGGTCATTTACAGGAGCAGTGGGAAGAAGAAAAAGAAGCTTTATCGGCCCAAATACAGTCCCTGAGTCCCGCAGCAGCCAAGGATAACGCCCTTGCGGTCGCAGAATTAGAGGAGAATATTCTCGCCCTCGAACAGTCCTACAATCAAATTATTCAATACATCAACCGTAACGCGCTGCTGGAACGCATCGAACATCTGGAAAAATCCTACAGTCGCTTACAAAGAGAGATTTTACCGATTAACGAAGAATCGGCGGATATTACCGCCACAAAAGCGGAAAATGAGCCACAAATCACCCTACCCACCCTTAATTTAACTCTCACTTCCCCCCCCGTCCCTATCCCCCATTGGCACTATTATCGCCGTCTGACCGCCCATCGGGAAATGATCACAGCGATCGCAATTACCGAGGATCAACGGTTTTTAATTAGCGTTAGTTGGGATCGTACCCTGAAAATCTGGGATTTTGCGAGGGGAACCCTGATTAATACGTTGGAAGCTCACGATCAGGGCATTTTAGCCCTAGCAGTTACCGGAAACGGCGATTATCATCTAGCGACGGGAGGATTCGATCAAACCGTTAAATTATGGACTTTAGCCAGCGATGGCAGTAATCTGGAATTAGATCAAATTTTCCTCGGTCATCTCGGTTCGATTCACGGCCTAGATTTTGCCTCTCGGTGGCATTTTTTGGTTAGTGGTAGTTACGATCAAACCCTAAAACAGTGGAATTTAGAGCAGGAAACCGAAGAATTTAGCTCCTATGACAGTCTGGGGGCAATTTATGCCCTAGCGGTGGCTCCTAATCAAGATTTTATCGCCGCAGCTGGAGGTGATGGCACTGTCTCCCTCTGGCAATTGGGATCGGGAGAAAAAATCGCCGTCCTATCCGGTAACGTTTCTTCGGTGCAGAGTCTGGCGATCGCTGCTGATAGTCAGATTATTGCCGCCGGTTGTGTGGATGGGACGGTGAAAATCTGGCAATACGACCCCGAGAAAAGCGGTTATTTTGCGCCAATTCGGGTGATAAATGCCCATAATGGTCAGGTGACAAGCTTGGTATTCGCAGAGGAGGGTCAATGGTTATTTACCGGGGGAACCGACGGAGAGATTAAAATCTGGTTAGCCAATTCTCAACAGGCGATCGCAACTCTCACCGCTGCCGATGGGCGATCATCGCCGATCTCCAGTTTAGTTCTCAGCCCCGATTATTGTCACCTAGCGGCGGCCGCGGCCGACGGCAGCATCACCATCTGGGAAAATATCACTTAATGGTCGATCGAACTAGAAAAATTGTATAATGTAATGTCCCGGACTCGGTCGGGCCAGTTTGACCCCAAGAAAAAGTGACTGAGTTAATTGTCGTTTCTGCCTAATAGTTGTCATCGGGGCATCGAGAACGCGAGAGCGATCGCTTATCCCAGAATCATTACCCATAGTAAAAAATTCAGAATGAAGACTCCAACAGATCAAAGATTTGATTACGTCAAAATCGGTTTAGCGTCCCCCGAGAGAATTCGGCAATGGGGAGAAAGAACTCTACCTAACGGTCAAGTCGTCGGAGAAGTAACCAAACCAGAAACGATCAACTATCGGACTCTCAAACCGGAAATGGATGGGTTATTCTGCGAGAAAATTTTTGGCCCCTCCAAAGACTGGGAATGTTGGTGCGGTAAATACAAACGCGTCCGTCACCGGGGGATTGTCTGTGAACGTTGCGGGGTAGAAGTCACCGAGTCCCGGGTACGTCGTCATCGCATGGGTTTTATCAAATTAGCTGCCCCTGTCACCCACGTTTGGTATCTCAAAGGTATTCCCAGTTATCTCAGTATCCTGCTCGATATGCCCCTGCGGGACGTGGAGCAGATCGTCTATTTTAATGCCTATGTGGTTCTCGATCCGGGTAACGCGGGCAATCTTAGTTATAAACAACTCCTCAGCGAAGATCAATGGTTAGAGATCGAAGAAGAAATCTACGCGGAGGATTCGGAATTAGTCGGCATTGAAGTGGGTATCGGGGCCGAGGCTATCCAAAGACTCTTACAGGAAATTAACCTGGAAGAAGAAGCGGAAAGACTGCGGACGGAAATTGTCGAAAGTAAAGGGCAAAAACGGGCAAAATTAATTAAACGTCTCCGGGTAATCGATAACTTTATCGCCACGGGTTCTCAGGCAGAATGGATGGTTTTAAGCGTAATTCCCGTGATTCCTCCCGATTTACGCCCGATGGTGCAGTTGGACGGCGGCCGTTTTGCCACCTCTGACCTGAACGATCTCTACCGTCGGGTGATTAACCGCAATAACCGTTTATCCCGTCTGCAAGAAATTCTCGCCCCGGAAATTATCGTCCGTAACGAAAAACGGATGTTACAGGAGGCCGTCGATGCTTTAATTGATAACGGTCGTCGCGGTCGCACGGTGGTGGGGGCCAATAATCGCGCCCTGAAGTCTTTATCGGATATTATCGAGGGTAAACAGGGGCGTTTCCGTCAAAATCTCCTCGGTAAACGGGTTGACTATTCGGGACGTTCGGTTATCGTTGTCGGTCCGAAATTGAAGATCTATCAATGCGGTTTACCCCGGGAAATGGCGATCGAATTGTTCCAACCCTTCGTTATCCATCGTTTAATTAAATTAGGCATCGTCAATAATATCAAGGCAGCCAAGAAAATGATCCAACGGGGGGATGCCAATGTTTGGCACGTCTTGGATGAAGTAATCACGGGACACCCGGTGATGTTAAACCGCGCTCCTACCCTGCACCGTTTGGGCATTCAAGCGTTTGAACCGATCCTAGTGGAGGGCCGGGCGATTCAGTTACATCCCCTCGTCTGTCCCGCTTTTAACGCTGACTTTGACGGGGACCAAATGGCCGTACATATTCCCCTCTCCCTGGAAGCACAATCGGAAGCGCGATTATTGATGTTAGCTTGTCATAATATTCTCTCACCGGCGACCGGTCGTCCGATTGTTGCCCCTTCTCAGGATATGGTTTTGGGTTGTTATTATCTCACGGCCGAAAATCCCAAGGCCCAAAAGGGTGGAGGTCGTTATTTCGCCAGCATGGATGACGCTATTCGCTCTTTCGATCAGGGATTGGTGGATCTGCACGCTTCTGTGTGGTTGCGTTTACCAGTCGGAGAAAAGGTGAAAACCAATAAACCCGATGAGGAAGTCCTGGAAACGGAAACTCTCCCCGATGGCAGCATCTGGAAATATTATCGGGAGCGCAAAACCCGGGAGAAGGATGGTGAGATAATTTCTCAGTATGTGCGTACTACTGTAGGGCGAATTATCTACAATAAGACGATTCTAGAAGCTTTGGTGGTCTAGAGAGAGATTAGGTTAGGGTGGGCAATGCCCACCTTAATTTTTAGGCTAAAGCGGCAATACATTCTATTTCCACTAGCACATCTTTGGGAAGACGGGCCACTTCCACACAGGCCCGGGCCGGGGCAGTTTCCGGGGGGAAATAACGGGCATAAACTTGATTCATCGCCCCGAAATTGGCTAAATCCGAGAGAAAGACGGTAGTTTTCACCACATTTGACCAATTAGCCCCAGCAGCGGTTAAAATGCCCTCTAGATTGGCCATAACTTGTTCGGTTTGGGCGCTAATTTCCCCGGAGACGATTTCACCCGTGACGGGATCTAGGGGAATTTGTCCCGCAACAAAGAGAAAAGGACCAGGAGCGGCGATCGCTTGATTATAGGGACCCACAGGGGCCGGAGCTTTATCAGTACGGATGACCTGATTATTCATGGGCAGGATAGTTAAAAAAGATGACATTGAATCAATTGAATATTTTCCCAGTTTTTCGATCGCTTGTAGTTAATTTTCGCCGGTTAGGGGATTTAATTTTGACTGATTGTCTTTGTCGAAGGTGCGCTAAAAGCGATTGTACGAGAAATAAGTCAACACTTATGACGCTGCAATTCTGCATCTAACTCTGTTAACAAAGCATATATTCTATCAAAATCATGTTTAGTTTTAGAAGGAGCGTCATAGGTTCTCAAAGTACCTTTAGTATGAGTATGAGCCGCTCGATTGCGACTTTTCTTTAGATTAACAAGATCACTTTTTAAAGCACTGATTTTACCAGTGTTTTCTAACTTTTCTTCGATTTTTTCTAATGTTGCTAAACCAATAACCATCATCAACATTTTTCTAAAAGCTTCATATCCAAAACTATAAGTATCGCCAATAGTCTTATCGATGAATTTTTGGTTAGCTTCGGACTTTAAGCATCGTTTAGCACATCTTAAAACTATATCATCCATAGTTTCCTCGATCCAGCCACATAATTCTATAAGAGCTAGTTTAGAATAAAAAATCTTTTGATCATCACTTGTAGAGTCATTATAGAGTTTATCAAGCCTGTTTAGCGTCTTGAATAAATAACTTTTAGTAATCATTACCAGTAGAAGTAGATGAAAAAATTTTGATAGATGTATTAATTCTCTCTAAAGCCTTATCTTTTCGATACATACCACCAGATAAATTTTTAGTTAAAAATGGTTCAGATTTTATTAATCTAGAATACTTGTCTTGTAATTCATCATTGGAGAGATTGACTAAAGTATCTAAATTTTTGGCAACTCCTAACAGAATTCCCTCAGCAATAACTTTACTGGTTTTGAGAGGTTCCTCTTTGAAGATTCTATCATAAATCAAGTCAACAGTTTGCTTAAATAATTCATCTTTATCTTGAATAAAATCTTCATGAGCCAATCTATGTTTATACATATAATCATTTAAAAATCCGGTCAATTTCCCCTTGTAGTTCTGGTATCCATCATAAAAAGCAAAGAAACGAAGAACTAATTCTTCATCTTCAAATCGAGATGCTTTTTTCTGCTTTCGATCCATCAGCAAAAGCCAGTTTTCATATTGAGCGCATTCTTTTAAAAAAGTATTAAACTCGCCATTATAGATACAATTTCTGATCTCCTGATTATTAAGTTTTACTCCACCGGTATTTAAGCGATGGAAAATGTTAAAAATATAATTATTATGAGTTTTTTTGCTGGAGTCGTAGCGAATCATGGTGATGGGAATAGTCATATTTTCTACGCGTTCATATAATTCTTCATGCTGAGTTTTTATTTCCTCAACTGTTTTTCCAGAAATAGACGAATCTACATCAGCTAATTTTGATAGCTTCCAATTTTCAGTAGTTAAAAATTTGACGATGGTACTAATTCGTTGTAATCCATCGATGATATAGCGTTTATCTGTCTTATAGTCAAGACTAATACACATACTAGGAATCGGTAACTGTTTCATTAAACTATCAATAAAACGAGTTTGTTGTGGATCAGTCCACACCACATCTCTTTGAAAATCTGGATCGATAACCAATTGTTTTTTTTGATACATTCTAACTAGATCAGAGCAGGATCGCTGCTCATTGTAAGCAATAATATCTACAGGAGGAAAATCCACATCATCTTCTTCCTCTAGATACTTTTCTTCTTCGGCTGCTAGTAATTTCTCTTCTTGACTGAGATAATTAACCATAATTTTTATCCCTCCTAATATCTATAAAATTTTCACAGTTAAAAGGGTACTTTATTCGACAATAAAGCACCCTTTTAATTTAGCTTAGAACTCTCCTTTTAAAGCGGCATTACAGCGCTCGCAAATAGTGGGATCATCGGCAAATTTTCCCACTTGAGTGGAATAATTCCAACAGCGATCGCATTTTTCGCCGTCTGCTTTGACAATTCCCACCGAAACAAAGTCTGATTCTCCCTTATATTCTGCGGTTTGAATTGCGCTAATATCACTAACTAATTCCACTTGAGAAGAGAGAAATAGATAACGCAATTCATCGACTTTATTTCCCGTTAAACTATCACAATTGTTGAATAATTCTAACTCCTGTTGTAAGGTTTCATCGGGAACATAAAGTAAAACTTTTGCCTCTAAAGAAGCACCGATCGCCTTATCATTTCTGGCAGTTTCCATCACCTTATTAACTTCGGTGCGTAGCTGCCGGAATTTGGCCCATTTATCGGCCAATTCGCGATTATTCCAAGCAGGATCGATGTTTAGCCATCCTGACTCAAATACCGATAAATAAGGAGTTTTGTAGGGGAGAAATTGCCAGATATCTTCCGCTAGATGAGACAGGACAGGAGCGATCGCTTTAGCAAGATTTTCTAAAGCAATAGCATAGACTGTTTGACAACTGCGACGACGGAAAGAATTAGGATCAGAAATGTATAAACGATCCTTAGCGATGTCGATATAAAAGTTAGATAAATCGACAACACAAAAATTCTGTACCGTCTGGAAAAAGCGGAAGAATTGGAAACTTTCAAAAGCTGCCGTTACTTCCGTAAACACTTCCGAGATACGATGTAACATATAGCGATCAATCTCCGGTAGATCTTCATAAGCTACTGCATCTTTAACGGGATCAAAATCATTTAAACTCCCCAGTAAAAACCTGGCAGTATTACGGATTTTATTACGGATATCTACCAACTGTTTAAGAATATTTTGACCGATATTCACATCATTGGTATAGTCCACCGAGGACACCCATAACCGAATCACATCCACCCCATAAGCGGGTTCTTTTTTCTGGTCTTTACCCCCATTAATGATCACATTGGGATCGATGACATTACCCAGAGATTTACTCATTTTTCGTCCCTGTTCATCCAAAACAAAACCGTGAGTTAACACCGTTTTATAGGGAGCAATACCATTAGCAGCGACACTGGTTAATAAACTCGATTGAAACCATCCCCGATGCTGATCCGATCCTTCTAGATACATATCCGCAGGATAACTTAATTCTGGTCGAGCATTAGCCACCGCATTCCAACTAGAACCAGAATCAAACCACACATCCATAGTATCCATTCCCTTGCGATAACTGCGACCATTATCGCGATAACTAGGAGGCAATAATTCCTCTACGGATAACTCCCACCAAGCATTAGAACCCTTGACTGCGAAGATAGCTTGAACGTGATTAATCGTCTCCTCGGTTAACAGAGGTTCATTCGTTTCTTCGTCATAAAAAACAGGAATAGGAACCCCCCAACTGCGCTGACGAGAGATACACCAATCGCTTCTTTCACTAACCATAGAAGTGATGCGATTCTTACCCGTTGCAGGAATCCAACGCACCGAATCAATTGCTTCTAAAGCTAATTCCCGGAATCCTTCCACGGAAGCAAACCATTGTTCTGTTGCGCGGAAAATTGTCGGTTTTTTGGTTCTCCAATCGTAGGGATATTTATGCTGGTATGCTTCTTCTTTGAGTAAGGCACCCTTTTCTGTCAGTGCTAAAATAATTGCTTCATTAGCATCTTTCAAGACATTTAAACCCGCAAATTGTCCCGCTTCTGCGGTGAAATTTCCCTTATCATCCACGGGAGAAAGTATCGGTAAACCGTAACGTTGGCCGACGATATAATCCTCCTGACCATGGCCGGGGGCCGTGTGAACTAATCCGGTGCCGGAATCAGTGGTGACATAATCCCCACCGATGAGAATCGCACTTTCTCTGTCAAACAAAGGATGACGGTATTTAGTATGTTCTAATTCCAGACCTTTAACCGTTGCTTTAATCGTCAAAGTCCTGTTCAAAGTGTCGGCTAATTTTTCGACTAAATCCGTCGCTACAATTAGATAATTAGACTCGCTAGTTTCCACCACTGAATAGTTTAATTCTGGGTTTAATGCGACGGCCAAATTCCCGGGTAAAGTCCAGGGGGTAGTCGTCCAGATAGCCACGGATAAATTAGGCAAAAATGGCGTTAAAACTGGGGTTGAAACTGACGTAATTGGGAAAGCAACATAGACACTGCGGGAAGTGTGACCTTCGGGATATTCTAATTCTGCCTCAGCTAAAGCGGTTTGAGAACTAGGACTCCAGTGAACCGGTTTTAGTCCCCGATAAATATAACCTTTTAGGGCCATTTTTCCGAATACGGCAATTTGAGCGGCCTCGTATTCAGGTTGTAGGGTTAAATAGGGATTTTCCCAGTCTCCCCAGACTCCATATCTTTTGAAACCTTCACACTGTTCTTTTTGCGTTTGAAGGGCAAAATCGTGGGCTTTCTGACGTAATTTCAAAGGGGTTAGACCCTCTTTTTCCGAGCTTTTGAGACTTTGTAAAACCTTCAGTTCAATCGGCAACCCGTGACAATCCCAACCAGGCACATAGCGCACTTTGTAGCCTTGCAGCAGTTTATATTTATTGATAATGTCTTTGAGAATTTTATTTAAAGCATGACCGATATGCAGAGACCCGTTAGCGTAGGGGGGGCCATCGTGGAGAATAAATAATTCTTTGGGGTTATTTTGCGCTAATTTCTCGTATATTTGCTCATCTTGCCAGAATTTCTGGATTTCTGGCTCACGTTTACTGGCATTTGCTCGCATATCAAAGTCAGTTTGAGGCAAATTAACGGTATCTTTGTAACTTTTAGCGTTGGACATTCTAGCAAACCTATGGATATCAATCGTTTTCGGGATTCATTCCTAAATAACGTCCCTTTGAGAGTCGTTATCTCTAGTCTGTCACATAACTGTAATATAAATATTACAAGTGACAATCATTGATCTATAAGTCTAGCGAGATTGTGTCCAAGAGCGATGATTCCCAAAGGCTATAATTTAGTTATTCGAGAATAGGGAGCATGAGGACGATGGTGACGAATCCTAATTTTTTTTATGTCTCTCCAGAAGTGTATCTAGAAGGGGAAAGAGTCAGTCCGATCAAGCACGAGTACCGAAAAGGACGGATTTATGCAATGGTAGGCGCAAAAAAGCCGCATATCGTTTTATCGGCCAATTTAGCCAAGGTTTTAGGTAATCATCTCGATGATAGTCCCTGTCTTGTTCTCACTTCCGATATCAAAGTCCGGTTAGAGGAGGCAAATTGTTATTATTATCCCGATATTGCGGTGGTTTGTGACGAGAGAGAGATTAACAATACCGATGATTTTATTCTCTATCCCGTTCTGATTATTGAAGTATTATCGAAATCTACGGAATCCTTTGATAGGGGTGATAAATTCAGCGATTATCAAACCTGTCCCACCCTAAAAGAATACATTCTTATTCATCAAAACCAGATGAAAATTGAATGTCACCGTCGCGAGGATTCGGGAGTTTGGAAAGAACAGATCTATGAAGCGGAAGATGAGGTAGAATTTACCAGTGTAGGATTCCGGGGATCGATCGCTTCTATCTATCGCAAAGTCCCCGGTTTGGTATGATTACAATTCTTTTTTGACATCGCACTTTTATGTCCCTAATTCTCTAAAGCTTCAAATTGACGTAAAGCAAGACTAGAACCTTGATTCCAGCCTAATTCAACATAATAGGGGAAAAGTTTCTTGATATTTATATCGGGAAAGAGACGACTATTTTCACTTTCTTGATAACCGTCTTCTCTGAACAGATATATTTTTAATTCTTCCCGACGATAAACCCACAATTCGGGGATTTTTAGCAATTGATAAGCCTCTACATCAGTCAGAGAAGTAAAGTCCACTTCTATAGCTAAATCGGGAGGAGGATCGACAGTTAAATCAATTCTCTCTTTGCCTAAAATTGCCTGTCTATTATCAATATAAAAACAGGTATCTGGTTCTACTCCCGCTTCTCCCGGAATTTTCAAGGTAATTGGATCAAAACATTCCCAGTCTTTGCCTTGACGACGAAGGATAATTTTTACTAAATCACTTAAAAGATTGATACGTTTGCCATGACTTGGTAAGGGAGACATAAGCCGAATTTCTTGCGTTTTGCAATTAAAATAGAGTTTGGGATAGGTTTTTTGGAGACGTAAACTCAGCAATCTTTGGTAATCTTCCCAAGTCTGATGGGGAAAAATAACTTGACTGCCCGGAGATAAAGATAAAGTATTTTCGTTGAGAGTAATTAGTAGCATTTTGGTAATTATCCTTGATTTTTTGCTGTTATCTCTTATTTTTTTTGGCTGAGGAGACTTCTAAAACTGCTTTCGGGTAGGCAATGCGTTGATGGTGGAATTGTTGCCAAACTTGCACAAAAATCTCGGCAATAATTGGTAATTCCTCCTGACGAATACCACTATCTACTAATTGTTGCTCGCGCCATCGGGCCTGAAAAATCTTTTTGATCATATCCATGGCTTGTTCTGGGGAGGCCTCCTTCAGCGATCGCAAAGCGGCCTCGCTACTATCGGCTAACATGACGATCGCCGTTTCTCGCGATTGGGGAATCGGACCATCGTAGCGAAAAGCCGCCTCATCGACGAATTCTTGACCATTTTGGGCGGATTTTTGCAAAGCTTGCTGATAAAAATAGGAAATTAAGAGATTGCCTTGGTGTTCAGGAATAAAATCGCGGACGACTCGCGGTAAACCGTGTCTGCGGGCCATGACTAACCCTTCGCTAACGTGCTTTTTAATAATCTCGGCGCTGACATAGGGATCATTAATTTCATCGTGTTTATTCGGGCCACCCATTTGATTTTCAATAAAACCGAGAGGATCGTGCATTTTCCCGATATCGTGATAGAGAGTTCCCGTGCGAATTAATTCCACATTACAGTGCAGTTTTCGGGCGGCCGCTTCAGCTAAACAGGCGACAAAAAGGGTATGTTGAAAAGTCCCCGGTGCTTCCGTGGCCAAACGTTTGAGCAAACTACAATTAGGATTGGACAACTCCACCAGACGAATGGGAGTGACCACATCGAAACAGCGTTCCAAATAGGGGGATAATCCTAGGGCGATTACCGTCCAAGCTATCCCCGATAGACCATAGACGAGGGCCGTGGGTAGTAGAGTATAGATGATCGTGCTGGCCGTGGCACTAACGATTAGGTAAGTGAGCAGATAAACACCCCCTTGACTGACTCCGATTCCCATCCCTAGCAGCGATAATTCATCCCTAGAACGCAATTTTCCCGCTATCATAGCCGCTAATAGTCCCCCTATCGTCCCGGCGATTAAATCGGCGCTGATACCTTGGATGCTGAATAGGGAAAGACCGGCAGTTAAGAGGACTTGGGTGACGGCCAGAGTCGGGCCGTAGAAACTGCTGACTAATAAACCCACGGCTGCCAAATTGGTAAAGGGAATATTGGCGATCGCTAGGATCGGTGTGGTAAAACTTAGTAAACCCAAGAGAATAAAATCCCGGTGACGCAGAGGCCGATGGAGACGCTGAGCAACGAGGCAAAAAGTCCCGATCGCGCTGGTGACAAGGATTGCCGTTGACCCTAAACCCATCCAGTTAATGCCCCGTTCGCTCAAACCAAAGCCATCAATGAGAACAAACTGAGCTTGAGTAATTTTTTCGCCTGCTTTAACGATAATTTGACCGGTTTGAGCGCTAGACATGACCATATCTACCGCTTCCACCGCTTTAGCGGCTTGTTCTTTGGTTGCCTCCCGATCTTCTATCAGGTTCGCTTCTCCCTCCAGGGCCGCTAGAAGGATATTTTCGGCTAAAGACTGCTGGCGACCGGTTAGGCGATCGCTGCTAATCTGCACGGCGATGGTATCCTGTAGGTGACTGGTGGAAATCCCCGGGGGAATGCCTTGTATCAAAATCCGGCGCCCCGCTTGCAGGATGGCTTTTTCTAGGTTTTGCCACTCTCGATCGCCCATTTGGGCCACTGCGATCAGATCGGCGTATTTGAGTTTATTTAAGCTGGAATGCCGATAATTTTGGCTGGTTTGCTCCTTTATTTGCCGTAATTGCTCCAATCGATCGATAAATTGCTCAAAGCTTCCCTTCGTCACGCGCTGACGATAGGCTTGGATTTCGCTAACAGCATATTCCTGCTCTTTTGTCAAGAGGTTTGTAAAAGATTCTTCATAGTTGAGGCGGCTCTGTAGAGTTGACCATTGAGGGGCAGAAAAGGTGAGCAGCGTTTCCATTGTGGCGTTGGAAATAGTCCTGCCCATTAAAATGGAATTTTTTCGCAAAATTGGGCGAATTTGACTTAATTGCCCTAAAGTGTCCTGCAGCGATCGCTCGATCTGGTCGGTGGTTTGGGGGTCTCTTTTCAGCCGGGGAAGCAGTCCAGCCCGAATTTTTTGGCGTTTGAGGTCGGTGGTTTCTTGGTCTTGAAAACTGGCATCTTCGGGGGCGATAATTGTGACGGGGGAAATAGTCCCGACGGCCAATTTCGGCTGATTATAGAAACGATAACCGACCACGCTAGTCAGACAACCGACGGTAAACAGGAAGATTAAGGGTCGTCGCAGTTTACCCAGGGAGTAAGAGCGAGATTTTCGGGCAGAATCAGGAAAAACAGTGAAAGAATGCAGAAAATGATTCATAAATTCCAGCTAAATTCTATAAACTGCGCCACCATGCCCAGAGGAAAAATACCAGCAATTTGGTTTTGTGTTCCCTTTTCTATTTTAAGGACTCCCTGTGCAAAAAAATTTTTTCTCGAAAGGTATCTAGGGGCTGCTGAAAAAGTTTGTTGGTGGGGTGAGGAGTCGGTCGCAGGTCGGGGAAGAGAGAGGCAAAAGGCAAGGGTTTGGAACTACACAAGGGAGGGTCTTTCTCCGTTTCCTGATGGGTTAAGCAAGAGGTAGAACCTCTAGAAATGCGTTGCAAGGGAGACCCTTGCAACGAGGTACGAGGTAAATTATCAATAGCTCTAATCTATTTCTAGATTTTCTAAATCGGCTAAATCTTGTAATCTACCTGATGCTTTTTTGTTTTTTTTAAGATTTTCTAAGTCAATAAAGTTAACAATAATATCGTCAATTTTAACCTCAATTCTGGATAAGTAACAAGTTTGGAACTCTACCCCATCGGGGGTTGTAATTAAATCAATACGGTTAGGAGGATAACCTAATTGTATCACTTGATCTGGCGTTAAAAAGTCATCAATTGTTAATCCTAAAGAACCAAAACCGAACCCTTCTAAGGCTTTGATTAGATTATAGGCATTTAACGAACTCATTTCTATCCAAATATCAATATCTTTAGTATAACGAGGATAGCCATGTAAGGCAACGGCATAGCCGCCTAAGACGAGATAACGCACTTGATTATCGTTTAACAATTGTATAAACTCTTTGAAGTCTTGGTTCAGCATTATATTTATATTGATGATATTCTTGACGAATTTCTTCTAAGGCCGATAGTCTCGTTTGGTACGATTGACTACGCCAATAAGCTGTCTCCGTTTTGGGAGCTTTTAAGTTAACTTTTTGATAAGTGATTTTCATAGAGAGATTAAGTAGGTAGGCGTTAAAAACTATCAGACACCCCCCTTATCAAGGGGGGCAGGGGGGATCGAACTTAAAATCCATTTTTAATTTAATTATAACCCAGCTACTTAAGTGTTATTTTTCGCCTTTATTGTTTAAAGAGGGGTGGCGGTTTCTAGGGAAATTTTCAGATTCCTGTTCTCAGAAATCCTATAGTTAAGTTTTTCAAAACCAATAACTTCGCCTTTTTGATTTTTCATTAAAATAACTTCGTCGCCGGTTTCTTCGCAGAGATATTCTGAAGAGCGATCGCCAAACCACACGGTTAAGGTATTGCCCATCGGATCATAATAAACGTTTACTTCTGCCATAAAATTTCCCCTTCTTTAATTGCATCGGTGGGATAAGTGGTAATTAGGAAGCCATCACCATTGAGTTTTCGGATAATGGCACAGAGCCAACGTTTTGGTCGTTGAAGTTTATAAAAAAGATAAACATTAGGGTCACTGCGGCTACGTCGAATTTCATCAGGTTGGCTAAGGGTTTCTTGGACTAATTTTTCTTGTCCTTTCATTATAGGATGTTTTATCTGGGTGATAATCCTAAATCCTTTGAGTATAGGCTACTTATGAAGACAGGCACTCATGCAAGAGGCAAAAGGGAAAAAGGGGAATAAATAATCGGTTTTTAATAACCAGATTTAGTATAAGGGACTTGCGCTTTGATAATGTACCTTTTGGGCGAACGCAGTTCGCCCCTACATTGTGGACAAAATCCGTTACTGTAGGGGCGCAAAGCTTGCGCCCTCCGATCGATTGGGATATTATTCCCACGCAAGTCCCTAACTCCTAAACTAATACACTTGTTCTATAGCTTGCCCCAAAAAATTCCAGAAAAGGGAATGAGGGTAAAAAGGGAAAAAAAGAGAAAAAGGGTTACAGGGTCTCCCCAGCACCGCACACCACCCGAAAACCGAGGCAGAAGTCGTCGTCGTCGCGGCGGTCGTCGTCGTCGCGGAAAGCGGAACGGCAGCCAAGTGGATCGTCGAACCAAGAACCGCCCCGCAATGGAGAACGATTATCATTCCCATTTTCTATCCAAGCACTGCCATCCGTCGGTGCGCCATCATAATTATCGTGCCAGGTATCGGCACACCATTCCCAAACGTTTCCGTGCATATCGTACAACCCGAAGGCATTAGCTACCTGAAAATAGCCCACTGGGGTTGTTTTACGTCGATATTTTCCTTTGGGTTCATCGGCATAAGTTTTAGTACCAGTAGCTCGATAGTTAGCTAAATCTGCCGTTATCGTTTCCCCAAAGTGAAAGGCGGTTGTTGTCCCCGCTCTACAGGCATATTCCCATTCTGCCTCACTCGGTAGCCGATACTCCCGTTTTGTTTCCCTTGATAGTCGTTTACAGAATTCCGTTGCTTGATACCAGTTGACTCTTTCTACGGGTAGCTCATCCCCTTTAAAGTGAGAAGGGTTTGTCTCTAGGTCGATGTCTATTTTAGCGGTTGCGGCGATAGCTTGCCACTGAGCTTGGGTGATGGGATAACGCCCCATGTAGAAAGAGGAAACGGTTACTGGGTGTGGGGGTTTTTCTCGTCTAAATCCATCCCAACCAAATTTTTTCAGCAGTCTTGCAATTTCCTCGTCTTCGGTTCCCATCCAGAATTCTCCTTGGGGAATATACATCATGCGGATATAGTTTTGAGCTTCTTTCCGGTTGCCAACTTCCGCAAGGTTTTCATCGTAAAAATAGGCTTTAACAGGTTTTCTCTCGATAACTTGACCTTCTCTATCAACCAATACCGTTTCTGCGGTAAAAAGGAAAAGGTTTTCATTGTAGGGAACAATAGCGGCTACTTCGTCTATTAAACGTTTTTGTCGGGTTCCTTCGTCTTCTGGGGAAAGTTGAAGGACATTGCCAACGTGGTTTAAATCCCCTCTAGAATAGGCGGCAATCGTTTTATTAAGCAATAATAAGGGTTCATAATCGGCTAAAGCAGCCGATAGATTTTCTAATAAAGCTGTCAATCTCACAAGACGCACTCGGTTATTATTTTTGATAGCTTCTGCTAGTACCTGTTTGATTTCGTTGACTGCTTGACTGGGTTTTAGGTAGGCAAGAGCTAACCATTGTTGATTTTGCCAATAAACCGATTTTGAGCAATAATCACCGATTTGTTCCTGAATATAGGTTTGTAACTGATAGGGCAGAGATTTGAGTTCCTCTGGGGTTAATTTTTCTAATAATAGTTTACGAACATCGGGAGACATTTCATAGAGTTCTCGATCTATTTTGCGGACTAAACTGGAGAGTAAAATATCAGCGATCGCATACCAAGGAGCTTGATTATTTTTATCTTGATGTTGACGCAGATAATAAAGTAAATTAGGGGATAAACTAAGGGGAAATGCCGCTCGTTTCGCTAGTTCTCTGGTGTTTGGTTCGTTTTCTTTTTCAAATAATCTTAAACGGCTTTCTGCGCTAAAAAAATCTTCATCCTCATCCCAATTATCCCCTTGTTGAAATTGATTAGGATTAAATAAATGACGGGGTGGGATAGCTTCTTCTTTTAGCCATGTTATCAAGTTTTCCCAGTCCTCTGTGGTTAGTTCAAACATGGAAAAATTGGGTATATCTTCAGCTAAATCAGCAATATCGATCGCAGTTGTCCCATACCATCGATGATAGGGTAAGGGGTTTAACCATGCAACTCGGCTAAATCTTCGGCTAAATCGTCGGATAAGGGTTTCTGTTGCGCTCAAGCGCTCTTCTACATAACGTTTTCTAGCGGCACCCGCATCACTAAGAATTAGACAACTGGTTACTTCCGGAGAATAGTTAGAGAGAACTTTGGTTAAAGATTGACTTTCCCAACCGTTTTCTTGTCGTAAAACCTCGTCTCTAATCAGATTATCAAAGTAAAAATGGGGAACATTTGCCCAAGTTTGCTTCATTATTCGACCAAATCCTGCAAAGGGAATCATCGAGTCAGAACAATCAATAAAAATTATAATTTCTCGGCGATAAAGTTGTTTCTTTTGGTAAATTATTTGATCAAAAAAACCTCGTTTAGCCGTTGCCATCACCGTGGCTTTTAGATCCCAAGTTTGTCGAGGACTTTCTAGGGGTAATGGACGCAGTTGCTGCCAACTTTCTTGTAACTTAGCGATGCCAATAGGATAATAATCAGGATTATCTAAGGAGGTGATTTTTTTTCGCTTTTCAATAGCTGTGGCAATTTGTGGAAATGAAGTCTCCGGTGCTATTGGTGTATCCCCAGAAGGAGTAATTTCTAATGAGGGAGATTCCCTATCATCCATCGGGTTTATGATTTTGCTAATCGATTCTTCTGAATGACGAATAGGTGTTTTTTGGGCTATTTCTATATTTATTTCTGGTTGGAATTGTAGCATCTCTGTCCAGGCCTGATCAAACTTTTCTTTTTCTTTCGGGGATTTAACCCATAAAGCTTGACAAAGAAGTTTAATTTTAGGATTCTCTAAGTTGGGATTTTCTTGAATAGCAATATCAGAATCATTGGCGAGTTTTTGAATCAGGTAATTTTCCACCCGATAATATTGTTCAATAGACAGCAGAAATCCTTGTTCGTCTCTGAGTTGATAAAATAGGTCAAGTAGGGGGGATGTCATTGGCTTTTTTAACCTCTTGTTCCATAATCTTGTAAATCGGTACGGCTTTTTAGTAAAACACTAGCGTGGGGTAATTTGTCCTCGTTTAATTTGGCGATAATTTCTTCAGATTTGTACTTGAGCAACGATTTAAACCAGGCTATTAATTCACTGGTGCTAACTTTTTTTTCTCCTTCAGATTTAGTCTCGTCTTGTGATGTTCTCACTTCCAGAAAACGGTCCACTGCTTTGATGATAACCTCTTGTTCAGCGTCGGTAAACCGTTCGGTTAATATTTTTCTTAATCTTTCTTGGTTGGGTAGCTCAATATAGTGATAAATGCAACGTCTCAGAAAAGCATTGGGTAAGTTTTTTTCTTGATTACTGGTAATTATAATCAGAGGAAAAGCTTGATCATCTGCTTCAATTGGTTCTCCTGTTTCTTTAATGAAAAAACGACGAGATTCAATGGCTAAAAGTAAATCATTAGGAAAATCTCGATCTGCTTTATCTATTTCATCAATTAATACTACCGATTGTTCTTGCTTATCTTTACTTTGTTTAAATGCTTTACCCAAGGGTTGTAAATCAACCCAATCTTTTGAAGTAGCTGGATTTTTTTGCTTTGAAGTAGCTGGATTTTTTTGCTCAGAAGAAGATTCTTCTATTTCTTTTTGGCTTAAAATTCCGCTAATTTGAGCAGCTTGTAAACGACCAATATAATCATATTGATAGAGACTATCTTCCGCTTTACTTGTAGATTGAACTATCCACTCATAATATTTTATAGAACCACTTTGCTGACCATTATTAAATTCATGAACTAAGGCATGAGCTAGACGACTTTTGCCACATCCCGGCTCACCTTCTAGTAACAAAGGCATTCCCAATTCAATAGCCAAGTTAACAACTTCTATTAACTCATCACCTGCGTCATAGGGATAAATTTTCTGTTGAATCGGTTCATAATAAAGATCCGATTTGGGTTGAATTTTTCCCCTGTAGGTTAAGGATAGTTTAGCCATCTATTTTCCCTCGATAATTGTCCTTGAAATTGTTGATAAAAAGCTTTCAGTGTGTCTTCTATGTTGCCGTGCTTGCTATTTTCCCATAATTGCTGCAAGGTAGATTTAAATAAGTCTGTGGTTTCATCCTGTAAGTCACAACCTAACTGAAGTTGTTGAGCAAAAGTAGGAATAATTTCCTGAAAAGACCGTTGTTCAAAGCAAGAGTCAATCTGTAAGCGGTGAATAGGAAATTCTGATAATTTGTCCTTATCTCTCCAATCATTACTTTTTCCATAATCTAACCAAATCATTAATAAAAAGCCCAGAATGGGACTATTTTGTATTTTACGAGCGTTGGTAATTAAGTTTTGCCAAAATGAATCAATGTCTTTTAAACGGGAAAAGTCTGCACAATCAATTCCTTCAAAAATCAAACAAAAATTATTAGTCTTTAAATTTTTAATTCCTCCAGAATTATTTAAAAAATGTTCATGAAGACTATAGCTATCCCATTCTTCCTGACCATCTCCTTGAAATTTAAAAACAATATGTTTAACGTTCAAATTATTAGTGATAAAGAGTTGTTTGTGTAAACGATGTAAACACCAAAAACGATATGTATGAGGACAAGGGGGAATATAAATACTTCCTTCTCGTAAAGGTTTAGCAGCTATTGAACTGGTAAATTTTACTAGATTAGTGTAATTAAATTCTGTTAAAATATCATAAATCTTCCCATTATTTGTTCGTTGATTTTTTAGGTTTTGATGATGATTTTGACAACATTGTAAGCTTTCAAAATCTCGTCGTAATACTTCGCAATAAGCTTGAACAATATAAGATTGTTTAGCGGTTCTTTGCCCTTTTTTTCCTAGTCCATATTTTTTTTCAGTACAAAACCGCAAACTATCTCCAGATATGCCAATTACCTTTAAAATAGACGAATCTAATAAAAAATTCAGAACCTCATCAAAGGTTAAATGAATTGAATTATCATTAATATCTTCAATTCTCGGTGTATTTATTTTATTTTGAGTAATGTACTCCCTTTTCTTCTTATTTTCAAATCCTTTAAAATCAGATTCATTTTGTAAGTACAATTTCTTCCCCTTTGGTTTTAAAACCTCTTTAGTTGTTCCAGATTGTGGCTGAGATTCTGTCATCCAATCTTTCAAGACATTTAATGGAATGGTATAACTGGAAGTTTTTGTTCGACTACGGTATTCTTCGAGAAATGCCTCAAGTAACCATCGACTTGCTTCTATTAATATTTTCTCTATTTTCTCCGAAGCACAAGAATAGTTTCCCTTATAAGCATCTTTAGCCTTACGAAGGGTTTCTACATCTTCATCCGATAATCTGATTTCGCCAGACCTTAACATAAATCTCGTCAAACGTCAATCTACCATCTGATCCACTTTTTGATCCCCTTTTGCCAGCATTTGCTTAAAGCATTTTAATCAACTTGTCCTCAAAAAACAAGCTATAAGGCAACAGGAGCAAAATCTATGAATTTCTGGAAAAAACATAAAGCGGACATTGACGTGATTTGCCGCATCATCACCACTTTAACTGCTTTGGCTAGTTTGGGTGTTCAGGTGGGAGAGTTAAAGATTCCCCAAAGCGAGATTCTTCCCCCTATGACTGAGGTTCAATTGGAAGCGGGGAAAAACACTCACCCCCACTAGAGAAGATAAATACTAGGGATTGAAGCACATTACCTGAAATAAAGGCCGATGTGCTTTTTTCATGACACTGGGCCAAAACGGGGGTGAGTTAGTTAAGATAACCCACCCTGAAAGAGATTTAGCGATCAACTGACCCCATAATAATATCAATACTGCCTAAAATCGCCATAATATCGGCAACTTTTACCCCTTTGAGGATATGGGGCAGAATTTGAAGATTATTAAAATCGGCGGCCCGAATTTTCCAACGCCAAGGGAAAACATCATCATTCCCGACGATAAAGATACCTAATTCGCCTTTACCACTTTCCAAGCGCACATAATGTTCACCTTTAGGAATCTTAAAAGTGGGGGCGACTTTTTTGGCGATATATTGATAGTCAAAATCATTCCAAGCTGATTTTTTCCCTTCTGCCATCCGTTTTGCTTCCAGATTTTCGTAGGGACCACCGGGTAAACCTTTCAGTGCTTGCCGGATAATTTTCACCGATTCGCGCATTTCCCGAATCCGCACCAGATAACGAGCAAAACAATCGCCGGCGGTTTCCCAATGCACTTCCCAGTCAAAATCGTCGTAACACTCGTAATGGTCAACTTTTCTTAAATCCCATTTCACCCCGGAAGCGCGCAACATCGGACCGGATAAACCCCAGTTAATCGCTTCGTCTCTGGTAATGCAGCCTATCCCTTCAATACGACGGCGGAAAATCGGGTTATTAGTGATTAATTTCTCGTATTCGTCCACTTTGGGGTCAAAATAGTCACAGAAATCCTCGCACTTATCCACCCATCCGTAGGGTAAATCCACCGCCACACCACCAATACGGAAATAATTATTATTAATTAACCGCATTCCCGTGGCAGCTTCCCAGAGGTCATAAATCATCTCCCGTTCCCGGAAAATGTAGAAAAAGGGAGTTTGTGCGCCTACATCCGCCATAAAGGGGCCTAACCAGAGTAAATGGTTAGCGATGCGGTTGAGTTCCAACATAATCACCCGGATATATTGCGCTCGTTTGGGAACGGCGATATCGGCTAATTTTTCGGGAGCATTGACTGTAATCGCCTCGTTAAACATCCCTGCGGCGTAATCCCAACGACTAACGTAGGGAACGTACATGACATTGGTGCGATTTTCGGCAATTTTTTCCATGCCCCGATGAAGATAACCGATTACGGGTTCACAGTCAATCACGTCTTCCCCGTCAAGGGTGACGATTAAGCGCAAAACTCCGTGCATCGAAGGGTGATGGGGTCCCATGTTTAAAACCATGGGTTCTGTTCTCGTTTCAATTTTTGCCATAGGGCTACCGATGATCCCGAAAATCTTTTTAAAGTTATTATAGGTAAACGCTTCGACAATACACAAGGACTATCGGGTATCAGTAATCAGTGATCAGTAATCAGTAATCAGTAATCAGTAGTCAGGAGATTATTTTTATTTATTCTCCCTACACCCCACACCCCACACCCCACACCCTACACCCCACACCCCACACCCCACACCCCACACCCTCTTTGAAGTCAGGAGATTATTTTTATTTATTCTCCCCATTTCCTAATTCATAATTCATAATTCATAATTCATAATTCCCTCTCCCCGCTTGATCGAGTACAATAGAGTGTTCAGCAAAAGCGATCAGCTATTAGCTTTGATTAGTCCTTCGGTAAGAATATAAACCAGAGAAAAGACCCATTAAGAGCGGCAATCAGCTGAAAAAGCTCAAAAACTGAATTTTAGGCTGAAGGCTGACGGTAGCTTGCTGAAAGCTGAATCCCGTTGATAATTTTTTTACTTGAATCGCCGTGGTTATCCAAATCGAATCAACTCAAAACTACGAAACCAAAACCCAAGAGATCGCTAGACAACTTTTAGCCGAAACTCGGGAAAAAAAAGGTCTTTGGTCTGCTTTACAGGATCAAATGCGTTGGGATGATAAATTACTCGATTGGGCAATGTCTAACCCCAATTTACGAGTACAATTATTCCGTTTTATTGACTGTTTACCCGCTTTACGCAGTAATGCCGAGATCGCTAATCATCTCCAACAATACCTCGGTGATGCTTCCGTAGAACTGCCCAGTGCGCTGAAAAGTATCCTCAACTTTAGTGATCCTAACTCCCTACCCGCTCAAACGGCCGCCAGTCTGATCAGTAAATCCGTAGAAACCTTAGCTCGTAAGTATATCGCCGGGGAAGACCTAGAGCAAATTACTCGCACTGTCACCCGTCTGCGGAAGGAAAAAATGGCTTTTACCATAGATCTCCTCGGTGAAGCGGTAATTACTGAAGCGGAAACCCAAGTTTATCTACAAAGTTATCTGGATTTAATGACCCATTTGGCTCAAGAAGCGACCAAATGGAATAAAGTTAGCCAAATTGATGAAGCAGATGGCGAGTTACTACCACAAGTGCAGGTTTCTGTCAAGCTAACTGCCTTTTATTCTCAGTTTGATCCCATGGATCCGATTGGTAGTAAAGAGAAAGTTTGCGATCGCATTCGCCTACTATTGCGACGCGCTCAGGAGTTAGGGGTGGCAGTCCATTTTGATATGGAACAGTACGTTTATAAAAACCTCACCCTGGCTATCCTGAAAGAATTACTCCTAGAAGAAGAATTTCGCAGTCGTACCGATATTGGCATCACCCTACAGGCATATTTAAGAGATTCTGCCCAAGATTTACAAGATTTAATTAATTGGGCCAAAAAGCGCGGTTATCCCCTGACTGTCCGGCTAGTCAAAGGCGCTTACTGGGATCAGGAAACGATTAAATCTCGGCAAAATCATTGGCCACAGCCGGTATATAACGAAAAATCGGCCACCGATGCCAATTATGAACGTATGACGCGGTTATTATTGGAAAATCATCAATATTTATACGCCGCCATCGGTAGTCATAACGTGCGATCGCAAGCCTTGGCCTGTGCGATCGCAGAAAGTTTAGAAATTCCCCGTCGTCGCTTTGAAATGCAGGTATTGTACGGCATGGGCGACCAATTAGCCAAAGCGTTAGTGAAGCGGGGTCATCGGGTGCGGGTTTATTCCCCCTACGGACAACTCTTACCCGGTATGGCCTACCTAATCCGCCGTTTATTAGAAAATACCGCTAATAGTTCCTTCCTAAGGCAAAATTTGGAGGATCGTCCCGTGGAAGATTTAATCGCAGCCCCCCGGGTTTTAGGCCAGGATAACCCGATTATCGCCGGTTTTCCTAATGCCGCCGATACAGATTATGCTAACGAGCAATTACGAAATAAAGCGAGTCAAGCCCTTACTTTTGTCAAAAATTCCCTCGGTAAAACCTATTTACCCCTAATTAACGGCGAATACGTTGCCACCAATGTTCAAATTAATTCCGTTAATCCCTGTAACCCACAGGAAATAGTGGGGAAAGTAGGCTTAATTGAGGTGGAACAGGCAGAAAAAGCGATCATAGCGGCGAAACAGGCTTTTCCCGCTTGGAAACGCACTCCAGTGGCAAAAAGAGCCGAAATACTGCGAAAAGCGGCGGATTTGATGGAAGCGCGACGACACGAGTTATCGGCCTGGATTTGTTTGGAAGTGGGCAAAGTTATCCAACAGGCGGATCCGGAAGTGTCAGAAGCGATCGATTTTTGCCGTTATTACGCCTCCGAGATGGAAAGACTGGATTTAGGGCATAATTTCGACGTAGCAGGTGAGAATAATCGTTATTCCTACCAACCCCGGGGTATTGCTTTAGTGATTTCTCCCTGGAATTTCCCCCTAGCCATTGCGGTGGGGATGACAGTAGCGGCTTTAGTAGCAGGTAACTGTACGCTATTGAAACCCGCCGAGACTTCCTCGGTGATTACGGCGAAATTTGCCGAGATTCTCCTAGAAGCGGGTATTCCTGCCGGAGTCTTCCAATATATCCCGGGTAAAGGTTCCCAGGTGGGGGCGCATTTGGTTAGCCATCCCGATGTTCACCTAATCGCCTTCACCGGTTCACGAGAAGTGGGCTGTCGCATCTATACAGATGCCTCTATCGTGCAAAAGGGTCAAAAACACCTAAAACGAGTTATCGCCGAAATGGGCGGCAAAAATGCCCTAATTGTCGATGAGAGTGCCGATTTAGATCAGGCCGTTGTCGGTGCGGTTAAGTCCGCTTTTGGCTACACCGGCCAGAAATGTTCGGCCTGTTCGCGGATAATCGTTCTGGAAAGCGTCTATGATAGCTTTGTTGATCGCTTTGTCGAGGCTACCAAGTCCCTCAATATCGGGCCGACGGATTTACCGAGTACGGAAGTAGGACCGGTTATCGACGAGAAAGCTCAAGCAAGAATTCGGGAATATATCGAAACTGGTAAAAAAGAGGCAGAATTGGCCCTAGAGATGCCAATTCCAGAAGTGGGTTACTTCGTCAGTCCCACCGTCTTTAAAAATGTTCCCCCCGATGCGGTAATAGCGATGGAGGAAATTTTTGGTCCGGTGGTGGCGATTATCAAAGTGAGCAATTTTGAGCAAGCTTTAGCCGTAGCTAACGGAACCGACTATGCTCTAACCGGTGGCTTATATTCTCGCACTCCTGCCCATATTAACCGAGCTACGCAGGAATTTGAAGTAGGAAACCTCTATATTAACCGGGGAATCACCGGTGCGATTGTCTCCCGTCAACCCTTCGGGGGTTTCAAGATGTCGGGGGTAGGTTCCAAAGCAGGGGGTCCCGATTATCTGCTGCAATTCCTCGAACCTCGTCACATCAGCGAGAATATTCAACGTCAGGGATTTGCACCGATTGAAGGGGCCGATTAAGCGATATAGCTAAAATTGGTTATTATTGGGGGTTTATACCCCCAAATCTGGTTAATTTATCGGCTAAGACCCATCTTAACCCCCTATCCTTAGATTAGCTCTCTTATTCTTTGTGTGATCTCGCGTAGCGAGCGCGTTGCGACCAGTTTAAATTATATAGGAGCGATCGATCTCTGTGTCCTTTGTGTCTGGAGTGGTTCCTTCCACTCACTCACCAAACCCAATAGAACCGTTGTCTTTCTTACCCGATTTCTTGGCTGTCAACCTACTGCTATATACTTAAGTTTACAATTGCGTCAGCCCATCGAGAAAAGACTATGACGATTGAAACCGTTGCCACAAAACCCTTTAGTGACCAGAAACCGGGGACTTCTGGATTGCGAAAATCCGTTCCCGTTTTTCAACAACCCCATTATCTGGAAAATTTTATTCAAGCTATCTTCAATACTTTAGACGGTATCGAGGGTCAAACCCTAGTCGTCGGTGGAGATGGTCGTTATTATAACCGTCAAGCTATTCAAACTATCCTGAAAATCGCCGCCGCTAACGGTATCGGTAGAATCCTCGTGGGAACCGATGGTATTGTCTCCACTCCCGCTATTTCTGGGTTAATTCGCGAAAATAACGCTTTTGGCGGTATTGTTCTCTCCGCTAGTCATAACCCCGGCGGTCCAGAGGGGGATTTTGGCATTAAGTACAATATTACTAACGGCGGACCGGCCCCGGAAAATATCACCGATGCAATTTATGCCGAGACGAAGGTGATTAGCAGTTATAAAATCCTCTTAGGGGCCGATATTAATCTTGATCGCCCCGGTTCCTTTAAACTGGGAACTATGGATGTGGAAGTGATCGATGCGGTTACTCCCTACGTCAAAATGATGGAAAAGATTTTTGATTTCGATCGCATTGAGGCCCTACTCACTTCTGGTAAGTTTAAAATGTGCATGGATTCTCTCCATGCGGTAACCGGTCCCTACGCTTATGCTCTATTTGAACAGCGTTTAGGTGCGCCCAAGGGTACAGTGTTAAATGGTATTCCCCTAGAGGATTTTGGTGGTGGTCATCCCGATCCTAACCTAGTCTATGCCCATGATCTGGTAGAAATTCTCTTCGGTCAAGAGGCCCCGGATTTTGGGGCCGCTTCCGATGGAGATGGCGATCGCAATATGATCCTCGGTCGGAATTTTTTTGTCACCCCCAGTGATAGTTTAGCGGTACTAACTGCCAATGCTCATCTAGTACCAGGGTATCAAAATGGTATCACGGGAGTGGCGCGATCGATGCCCACCAGTGCGGCGGCCGATCGCGTAGCGGCTAAACTGGGAATTGACTGTTATGAAACTCCCACCGGTTGGAAATTCTTCGGTAATTTGTTAGATGCGGGGAAAGCAACCCTTTGCGGGGAGGAAAGTTTCGGCACGGGTTCCAATCATATTCGCGAAAAAGATGGTTTATGGGCGGTTCTTTTCTGGTTAAATATTTTGGCAGTTAAAGGGGAATCTGTAGAGGAAATTGTCCGCAGTCATTGGCAAGAATTTGGCCGCAATTTCTATTCTCGTCATGACTATGAAGAAGTCGCCTTAGAACCGGCTAAAGAGATGATGGCACGTCTCCAGAAGCTGGTTTTAGACCTTAAGGGTAAACAATTTGGTAACTATGAAGTGGAATATGCCGATGATTTTAGCTATACGGATCCGGTGGATGGTAGTGTGAGTAAAAATCAAGGCATTCGCATTGGTTTTACCGATGGTTCTCGGATTATTTATCGTCTATCGGGTACGGGAACTAAAGGAGCAACTCTCCGGGTTTATCTAGAAAGTTATGAACCGGACGCAAGTAAACACGATATCGACACCCAAAAGGCCCTACAGCCGTTAATTGATTTAGCCGAAAAAATCGGTCAAATTCGTCAATCTACCGGACGGGAACAACCCACAGTTATTACCTAAAATCTAGGGAGCGGCTATCAGTTTTTATCGGGGAAATTTTTGACCTGCTCATCACTGATAGCCCCTCCTTAATTACTTTCAGTAATTGCCCTGTGGTACAATTTCTGAATTCCCGTCACTAATTTATCTAAAATAGATCGATGGCTATCGTGAGTCGGATCAAGACTCTGCACTTTGGTTAATAATTTCGCTTCCTGTATATCCACGTCGTCATCGCTATAGATTAAAGTGCTAATCGATGTTATTAGATCTTGATAGGTTTCCGGACTAGGATTATCGCCTAAATAAGACTCTAACCATCGATAACATTCACTGGTTTTAATCGGTTTTAGTTCCGATAATAGTGGTTTAATCTCCGGATCATCATCAAGTTTTTCCCTCACAGCTACCTGTCGTAAATAATTTCTTTCTGATGGTTGAATGACACCATCAATCCAAGCAACACCGATGAGAATTTTCAGTAATTGTTTATTTTTCATCTCACACTTCCTTGACTAACTTAGCCATAAAAAAACCGTCTTGATTATGCCGATGGGGTAACACTTCGATCGCTCCCGTTTCTGTATAGTATTCTGAGAAAGATGAATTAGAGTCAGGAGTGGCCATTTTCCAATCGGGATGAGCCGCTAAAAACTGCTCGATCACTCTTTCATTTTCTAACGGATCGAGAGTACAGGTGGCATAAACTAAGATTCCCTTCGGTTTTACCCAAGTGGCAGCCGAGGCTAAAAGTTCCCCCTGTCGTTTGGCTAGTACAGGTAAATTTTCGGGTGTTTGTCGCCAACGTATATCAGGACGCTTGTGCAGGGTTCCCAATCCTGAACAGGGAGCATCGATTAGTACACGATCGGCGATGCCACACCACTGGGGACGATCGCGACTATCCCCTAGATGTATTTCGATCGCTTTTAAGTCTAATCTTTTAATATTGGCTTCTAACTGTCGTAAACGGGATGCCGTTTGATCACAGGCCAATATTCTACCCCGATCGCCCATTAATTCGGCAATATGAGTGGTTTTTCCCCCCGGTGCCGCGCAAGCGTCGATAATTGTCTCTCCGGGCTGGGGATCGAGGAGATAAGTGACTAATTGGGCGCTAATATCCTGTAGGGTGTAATTTCCGGCTCGAAATCCCTCTAAACGCTCAATATTGCCTAAACCAGAGGTTAAACGGCAAGCTAGAGGTAATTTAAGATGATTAAAAGTTATATTGGCTGATTCTAACTCATTTTCTAGGGCTTCTCGGCTAGTTTTCAGGGGATTAATCCGAATATCGAGGTCAGGAGATCGATTAAACCATTGACAAAGTTGTTCCGTTTCCGTAACACTAAAGCGATCTAACCACAATTGCACCAACCAATCGGGGAAACTGTGGAGAATACCCAATCTAGAAGCGGTATTTTCTGGCAAAATTAAAGGATCATCGCCATTAGCGGTTAAACGGAGATATTGCCGCAGCATTCCGTTAACCACCGCCGCTAATTTGCCTAAATGACTGATTTTAGTTAATTCTACCGCCGTATTCACCGCCGCCGATGGGGGAATCTGGGAGAGATAACGCAGTTGATAAAGACCAATATGGAGAATTCGCCGTAAATCCGGGGGTTGCTGGGCCGCGGTTTTTTTCCCCAAGCGATCGAGCAGCGCATCCAAAGTTCTTTGGCGGCGGATTATACCATAAACAATCTCCGTTGTCAAGGCTTTGTCAAGACAATTTAAGGAACTAGCGGACAAATGGCGATCAAGAGCGCGATCGGGATAGGCGGAAGAGCGATCGATATCGCGTAAAATCAGCAAAGCCAGCTGACGAGCATTATTCATGCAGTTTCCAGACGATTGCGGAGGAATTGGCGTAAAATAGTCAGCGCCGGAATCGGGATTTCGTGACCCATATTTAACTCGTGATATTCGACGTTAACCCCCAAACCAAGCAGTAAATCTCTGGCCTGACGAGCAGCAGCGATAGGAACGACGGGATCCTGCTTACCATGAACAATTAAGACATTTTGTGGATCTTGGGGATGGGGTTCACCGTGCAGATAACCACTCAGGGAACCCAATCCCGCCAAGGGTAAGGATAAACCCACATCCAGCGTCATCGCTCCCCCTTGGGAAAAACCGGTCAAAAAAGTCCGCTCTAGGGGAATACCGGTAGTTGCTTCTAGGGAAATAATCCAATCGTGCAACTGTTGACGACTAGCGGCTAAACCTTGATAATCGGAGGTTTCTAACGCATACCAGGCGCGTCCTCCCGGCACTTGCGGATGATCAAAGGGAGCATTAGGAAACAAAAATTGACAATCAGCCAGATCCAGCATCGATGCTAGGGGGGCCAGATCCATGGCATCCGCACCCCAACCGTGCAGCATGATCACTAGATAGCGAGCGGGATTTTCTGGGGAAGGGGGAATGACAATCGGGTTAAAAGACAGGGTTTTTTCCTCGCAATTCTCTTTTTTATCTATTCTATAGCGGTTTTCCCCGGGGTGAGATGGCTGTGGGGGAGTCTTTTCAGTGATCAGCTTCAAATAATATCTGTAGGGGCGAATTGCATTCGCCCTCTTGGAATAACTTCTGCTTCTGGGAGAAGGTTTGGGGGTGAGGACATTGTGGGCGCACGCAGTGCGCCCCTACCATTGGCGCAATGATATTATTGTAGGGGCGAATTGCATTCGCCCTCTTGGAATAACTTCTGCTTCTGGGAGAAGGTTTGGGGGTGAGGACATTGTGGGCGCACGCAGTGCGCCCCTACCATTGGCGCAATGATATTATTGTAGGGGCGAATCACCGTCAAGCGGAAACTAGACAGAATGATCTGGCTATTATCACCCAACCCAGCCTTGAGCCAGTGAAAATTGGGTCTAATTGGCAATTTTTCGGCAAAAAAGTTATCTACACCTGTTAACAGGCAATTTATCCCCCGAATGAGCTACAATTATCGGTCAAACGTGGTTAATAGCGAGCAGATGCGTCGCATTGAAGGGGCGATTTTTGCCTCTGGTATGCCTGTGGCCGCTTTGATGGAAAAGGCAGCCCTGTTAACGGCACAACAGTTTAAAAAGTCCTATTCTTTGGCTGATTTCCCCAAAATCGGCGTTATCGTCGGCCCCGGCCACAATGGCGGCGACGCTCTCGTGATTGCTAGAGAATTACATCTCGCCGGTTATCAAGTATCTCTTTTTTGTCCGATCGCCAAACTCAAGGATTTAACAGCACAACAGGCTAATTATGTCAAGCATTTAGGCTTAATTTTTCAGAAAACTTTAGAATCTTTGCGGGATTGTCAGTTAATTATCGATGGTCTTTTCGGTTTTGGTTTAGAAAGGACTTTATCGGGAGAGATTGCCGAATTAGTCGATAAAATTAATAGTTGGCAAAAACCGATAATTAGTATCGATATTGCTTCGGGAATTCACACCGACACCGGAGAGGTTTTAGGCACGGCAATTAAAGCCACTCATACCTTTTGTTTGGGACTCTGGAAGCGAGCTTTTTTCCAGGATTTGGCCCTACCCTATCTGGGTAAAGTGGAGTTAATTGATATCGGAATTAGTCCCCTTGACCTAGAAACAATTTTACAAGATTCACCGCCAATTCTGAGGGTTAATCCCGATCTAATTCGCCCTTATTTACCCTTACCCCGTCCTCTCCTTACCCATAAATATCAGCAGGGACATTTATTAATTATCTGTGGTTCTCGTCGTTATGCAGGGGGGGCAATTCTTGCCGGATTAGGAGCGCGAGGTAGTGGTGTAGGAATGCTTTCTATTGCTGTTCCTGCTGCCCTTAAATCTTTATTAATTAGTCATTTACCAGAAGCATTAATTATCGATTGTCCCGAAACTGCCACGGGAGCTATTGCCGAACTTCCCCTAGAATTAAATAATTATCATGTCCTCGCCTGTGGTCCTGGATTAACCACAGAAAATCCCGCTATTATCGAACAGGTTTTAGACAGTGATAAACCGATTATACTCGATGCTGATGCTTTAAATATTTTGGCTCAACTGGGTACAGAAAAATTATCATCTCGTCAGAATAAGACAATTTTAACGCCTCATTGGGGAGAATTTAAACGCTTATTTCCTAACTTATCAGGTTCTCAAGATAGGATTAATATCACTCAAAAAGCATCTCAACAAAGTGGTGCAATTGTCTTATTAAAAGGAGCCAGAACTATAATCGCCTCCCCGGAAGGTAAAATGTATTTAATTCCCGAAAGTAGCTCCGCTTTAGCGCGAGGTGGTAGTGGTGATGTCTTAACGGGACTAATCGGCGGATTCTTAACCCAAATGCCGGATAATCCCCCAGAAACAACTGCATTAGCGGCTTATTTACACGCTCAAGCTGGCATTTTAGCAGCCCAAGAAAGGACAGAATTAGGAGTAGATGGAGTAACTTTAGCTAATTATTTATTTGCCGCCCTTAAAGATTTAAATTAAACTCCGAGGGGAAACACACGCAACCCAAAAACCGAGTAAAATCGATAAAGGATTAAGTAGGTAGGTGTTAAAAATTGTCAGATTTACCCCCTTATCAAGGGTAGGGTTAATTCATGAATTAACCCTACCATGAATCAGTCCTAAGATTAAGGGAGTATCAGAATTGATAATTATTACTGTATCTAACATTAAAATATCTTTCATAATACCCACCAAACCTAAGAGAGCCAAAATATTATTAATAGCATAAATGTACTGTATTTAAACTGCCTATTGACATTTTAGTACAAATGCTCGGACTGCCTCAACCTAGCTCCGGCGCTCCCTTCTCCGGTGCAGTCTTAAGGATTAATTCAGATAGTCGGCATTTGATAAAACATAAGGAATGTTAACCAAAACCACTTATCGTTAGGAATTTTGATAAGTTGGAGATTGAACAAAGATAGAAAGTCTCTAGCGCTGACAACTATGGCTGTAATTGTCCAAAAATACGGTGGTACATCGGTAGGTTCCGTGGAACGCATTCAATCGGTAGCTCAACGGGTCAAAAATACGGTAATAGCAGGAAACACCGTGGTGGTGGTCGTTTCTGCCATGGGTAAAACCACCGATGGATTGGTCAATTTAGCCAAACAGATCGCCGCCGAACCCTCGCGCCGGGAGATGGATATGTTATTATCCACGGGGGAACAGGTGACAATCGCCTTGATGAGTATGGCCCTAGAGGAAATCGGACAACCGGCCATCTCCCTAACCGGCGCTCAAGTGGGAATTGTCACGGAATCCGAACATAGTCGGGCCCGTATCTTAGAAATTAAAACCGATCGCCTTTCCCGTCATCTATCGGAGGGTAAAGTAGTTGTGGTCGCCGGTTTTCAAGGTGTTAGCGATAGTGATCAACTAGAGATTACCACCCTAGGGCGCGGTGGGTCCGATACCTCGGCCGTGGCCCTAGCAGCCGCCTTAAAAGCCGATTTTTGCGAAATTTACACCGATGTACCCGGTATTCTCACCACTGACCCCCGTTTAGTCCCCGAAGCGCGTCTTTTAGACCAAATTACCTGCGATGAGATGCTCGAATTAGCCAGTTTAGGGGCGAAAGTTCTCCACCCGCGAGCGGTGGAAATCGCTAAAAACTTCGGGGTTCCCTTGGTTGTCCGCTCCAGTTGGACAGAGGATCCGGGTACTTGGGTGACATCCCCAGCACCGAAACCGCGCACCCTGCAAGGATTGGAATTGACAAAAGCAGTGGATGCGGTGGAATTTGACGGCAATCAGGCGAAAATCTCCCTTTTACGGGTTCCGGATCGTCCCGGTATCGCTGCCCGTTTATTTGGGGAAATCGCCCATCAACAGGTGGACGTGGATTTAATTATTCAATCGATTCACGAGGGGGACAGCAACGATATCGCCTTTACGGTGATGGGAAATGCCTTGAAAAAAGCCCAATCCGTGGCCGAAGCGATCGCACCAGTTTTACGTTCCCATCCCACTAATACAGAGGAAGCGGAAGTGATCATCGAATCCGGGGCCGCTAAAATCGCCATTACCGGCGCTGGTATGATCGGCCGGCCTGGAATTGCTGCCCAAATATTTAGCACTTTGGCCGCAGCGGCAATTAATATCGAAATGATCTCCACTTCTGAAGTAAAAGTCAGTTGTGTCATCGATGAAGCGGACGGAGAAAAAGCAATTAAAGTCCTTTGTGATGCTTTTCAAGTGGAGTATTCTGCTAAAGTTGCTCATTGCGAAATCCCTAAAAATTTAGTCCCAGTCAGGGGAGTGGCCCTAGATAATAATCAGGCACAAATGGCTATTCGTAACGTCCCCGATCGCCCCGGGATGGCGGCGAGAATTTTCTCGGTTTTAGCGGCAAAAAATGTCAGTGTTGATATGATTATTCAATCCCAACGCTGTCGCATTGTCGATGGTATTCCCCGACGGGATATCGCTTTTACTTTACCCCAAGCTGATGCTAATTTAGCCCAAAAAATCCTTTTAGAACTATCGGAAAGTTTGGGTTTACAGGAAGTAGTGGTTAATAATGATGTGGCCAAAGTGAGCATTGTTGGTTCGGGAATGGAAGGACAACCGGGGGTAGCAGCACGCTTTTTTGAAGCTTTAGCAAAGGAGAAAATTAATATTTTGATGATTGCTACTTCTGATATAAAAATCAGTTGTGTGGTGAATCAGGAAGATGGAGTCAGGGCCCTACAAGTGGTTCACGCCGCTTTTGGATTGGCCGGACAGGGTAAAATTGAAGTACCCGCCTAAATGAAATTACAAGTTCTATGATGGGGGTAAGAGTTGTTTAATTGTTGGCAACTTAACCCCCAAAAACCCGATAAATAAGTTAACCCTCATCACCCCGATTTTATCTATGGAACCGATAACAGTGGCGACAATTGTTGCTTTGGTATTTCAGACTACTGTAGAAAAATTTACCGAAGCTGCTCTAGAAAAAATTAATACTTTGCGGCAAATCATCTGGAATAAACTTAAAGCTAATCCTAATGCTGAAAAAGCTTTACAAGCTGCTGAAAAAGGGTCAAAAACTGATCTAGAAAAAGTAGCAGATTATTTAAAGGTTGCCATGAATGATGAAGCAGATTTCGCCGAAAAAGTCAAGGGTTTAGCAACAGAAATTCAATCCTTGAAAATTCAGGATAATAGTAGTATGAATCAGGCTAATTATGGAGGGACAAATTTCCAGAATAAGGTTGAGGGTGGTGAAGTTTATCAAGCAGCAACTATAAACATCAATAAAACCTGACTGCAGCCGCCTGTTAAGGAACAGGTTAAACAACATCCTCACAATTTATCTAATAGTAATATCCCTAAATTTGTTGGTAGGGATCAGGAATTAATTGACTTAAAAACTCAATTACAACAATCCCAAAAGCTTGCTATATCTACCTTAACGGGAATGGGAGGCATAGGTAAAACCGAACTAGCCAGACAGTTTGGCTGGCAACAATGGCGGGAAAAAGCCTATCCGGGGGGTATATGTTGGTTAAATGTGGCAGAAAGTGACGGCGGTTTTATCGGTACTTCTATTTTAGATTTTGCGCGGGTACATCTCAAATTAACTTTACCGGATGAGGGAGAATTAGACGTAAAAATTCGTTATTGTTGGCAAAACTGGTTAGCGGGAAATGTCCTAATTATCTTTGATGATGTGCGGGATTATCAGCAAATTAGGGATTATTTACCACCGCAAGAAGACAAACGCTTTCAGGTTTTAATTACCACTCGCAAGGAATATTTATCAGCGACAATTGCAACTTTTCGGGTAGAAGTATTAAAAGAAAAAGATGCACTTGATTTATTGCGTTCCTACCTTGAAGACAACAGAATTGACACACAAATCGAGGCAGCTAAATTATTATGTCAGGATTTAGGTTATTTACCCTTGGCGTTAGAATTGGTGGCAAGGTTGCTAAAACGGCGACAGGATTGGAAAATTAGCAAAATACGGCAGAAATTAGCCGAAAAAGGCTTAGATGAGCCAATTTTAGCCAAAAATCCCAAGTTTGATACAGAAATGACTGGGGAAAGAGGGTTAAAAGCTGCCTTTAATCTCAGTTGGGAGGAGTTGCATAGCGAACCAGAAGCGCAAATTTTGGCACTTTACCTCAGTTTATTCGCTCTTGCGCCCTTTCCCAAGGGGATGATTCTGGATTTATTTCCCGATGAGGATGGGGATACAGTGGAGGAATGGTTAACCGATAGTTTAGTTCACCTGAGTTTAGTTCAGGATAATCGTGATGGTTGGTATGAAATTCATCCCCTGTTGCGTCGCTACTTTCGGGATAAGTTAGAAGCATCACCCCACGCAGAACCAGCAAAACGCCGTTATTGTGAGATTATGTCCAAAAAATCGGCAGAAATGCCACAGAATCTCACTGTAGAAATCGTTGAAGAATTTAAACCTTTCCTTCTCCATCTACAAACATCTGTCGGGGAATATCCCCAATATATCGCTGATGAGGATTTATTTTGGTCCTATACGGGTTTAGCTCGTTATTATAATGGACAAGGATTGTATGCTATTGCTGAACCCTACTATCAAGCTTGTTTAACCGCAACTCGAACCCACTTAGGAGACAATCATCCCGATGTGGCAACTTCCCTCAACAATTTAGCAGCATTGTACGATTCCCAAGGCAGGTACACAGAAGCAGAACCTCTCTATCTAGAAGCATTAGATTTGAGAAAACGACTCTTAGGAGACAATCATCCCGATGTGGCAACTTCCCTCAACAATTTAGCAGCATTGTACGATTCCCAAGGCAGGTACACAGAAGCAGAACCTCTCTATCTAGAAGCATTAGATTTGAGAAAACGACTCTTAGGAGACAATCATCCCGATGTGGCACAATCCCTCAACAATTTAGCATACTTGTACAATTCCCAAGGTAGGTACACAGAAGCGGAACCTCTCTATCTAGAAGCATTAGATTTGTATAAACGACTCTTAGGAGACAATCATCCCCATGTGGCAGCTTCCCTCAACAATTTAGCATACTTGTACAAATCCCAAGGCAGGTACACAGAAGCGGAACCTCTCTATCTAGAAGCTTTAGATTTGCTTAAACGACTCTTAGGAGACAATCATCCCGATGTGGCAACTTCCCTCAGCAGTTTAGCATACTTGTACAATTCCCAAGGCAGGTACACAGAAGCAGAACCTCTCTTTCTAGAAGCATTAGATTTGTGTAAACGACTCTTAGGAGACAATCATCCCCATGTGGCAGCTTCCCTCAACAATTTAGCAAACTTGTACTATTCCCAAGGCAGGTACACAGAAGCAGAACCTCTCTTTCTAGAAGCATTAGATTTGTGTAAACGACTCTTAGGAGACAATCATCCC
>Ga0315902_10000158_pt1 | contig 113720 bp, 113 predicted proteins | sample LakEriMetagenome_9_FD_203523 | JGI IMG/M metagenome (GOLD analysis project Ga0315902, IMG submission 203523) | Freshwater fungal communities from buoy surface, Lake Erie, Ohio, United States - Buoy 12 MA117 | ecosystem: Environmental > Aquatic > Freshwater > Lake > Lake biofilm | place: USA...
ATGACAAATTCGGATCTTATACTTTAGGACCTTATGCTTTCATTTACCAATTTGATCAGTGTGAATTTGACTTCGATGAAACATTTCCTTCTTATGCGTCAATTGACAACAAAGGAGGTCAATCAGTCTCCACAAAGTTTAAGATACACGTGGGAAGAGTAAGGGATCATAAAATTCAGTTCAATCAGTTAGCAGATGTCATTCAGAAAAACGATAACATCAAAAGTATGGTTATTTCTGATCTTTGGGAAAACCCTAAGTCAGATTACAATTTTTCAGATTACGCTAACAGCACTGGATTCGGTGATGCTTTTGTGGATCCCGGGGGAAATGCAGGACAGTTTGCTGCAGAACTTGCATCTAACTTTATTAACAATACTGTTGCAGATTTAACTAATCAAGGTGTATCCATCGTTCAGGGAGCGTTACTTGGAAATATTTACGGATTAGGTGGTGTAAATGCAGGACAAGCTTTATCCAGTGTTCAAAGCTTGGTGAGCACTATCCAAGCAGGAGTTCCTAACCCATTCCAGGACAACACGCCACAAGCTAGAGGACTTGGAGGTCCTACAGAAAGACAATACCCAACAATAAATTCGGATGTGTATCCTGATGTTAACGGACAAGCTGGACAAAATCTTGGAAATGTTTTACCCAATTCAGGAGCAGGAACAACCAATCTTCAAGATGATGTTTACAACAACGTTCCTGGAACTGATTTAGGCGCTCCAGAAAGACAATATCCAACAGTCTCTACAGACGAATATAATAACGTTCCTGGTCCAGATCTTGGAGTTCCACAGAGAGTTTATCCAACAATAAATTCTGATGTTTACGGAAACGTACCTGGAAATGATTTAGGTGTTCCTGATAGACAATATCCACCAGTAAACTCTGATGAATATGGCGATGTACCTGGATCAGATCTTGGTGTTCCTCAAAGAGTTTATCCAACTCTTAATGATGATCTTTATAATAATGTACCTGGATCGGATCTTGGCCCGCCACAAAGACTCTATCCAAATGTACAAGGGAATGATGAATATTCAGATGTCCCCGGTGCAGATTTAGGCGTTCCTTTAAGAGCTTATACAGAACCAAAAGGTGATGTTTATCCGGATGTCCCAGGCACAGATCTTGGAGCACCAGAAAGAGCCTATCCTGGCCCTCCTGCAGGTGATGAGTTTAAGGGAGTTCCTGGTAAGGATCTAGGTGTTCCTGATAGAGTATATTCTGAGCCTACTGGTGACTTATATCCAGGGGTTCCTGGACCCGACTTGGGAGCACCTGATAGGCAATATAAAGTACCTCCACCAAAAGATGAGTACACTGAAGTTCCTGGTAAAGATTCAGGTCCACTGGGAAGAATTTATGATGAACCTAAGGGTGATGCTTACCCGGGAGTTCCTGGACCTGATTTAGGAGGGACTGAAAGGGTTTATAATGCTCCTCCTCCTAAAGATGAATACAAAAACGTACCTGGTTCGGAACTTGGTGCACTAGCAAGAGTTTACAAAACTCCAGATGGTGATGTTTATCCTGATGTGCCTGGAAAAGACTTAGGAGCACCTACCAGAGAATACAAACCAGTCACACCAAAAGATGAATACACAGGGGTTCCTGGTCGGGATCTTGGAGGTTTGGGAAGAGTGTACGAATCAGTCAACGATGACTCCTATCCAACTGTTCCAGGAATAGATTTAGGTGCACCAGCAAGAACTTATCCCGGAGCAAAAGCTCCCGATGAATTCCCTACAGTACCTGGATCATCGCTCTCTGCACCAGAAAGACAATATCCACCAACAAATGAGGACGTTTACGCTAATGTACCTGGATCTCTCTTAGGAGGATCTGACAGAATTTACCCAAGAGCTTTTGGTAACGCGGAATATAATGTTCCTCCTTCAGCCCCAGTAAACCTTGGAAGAGTTTACCCTAAATCAAATAACAATGAAAACCCTAGCATTTAAAATTCTATAATTTAGTATGACACTGATATCAAGAGAACATTTAATTGATAGTAATATTGAAGTTGCTCACTTTCTAGGTGTTGTAATTGACAACAAAGATCCAGAATTTAAAGGCAGAGCAAAAATTAGGATATTCGGAGTTTATGATGGGGTTGGTGATGAGGATTTGCCCTGGTCACACCAAAGATTTGATATGAGTTATGGTCTAGGTGGAGGATCTGGAAGAATGTCTGTTCCTAAATTAGGTTCAGTTGTACACGTCCAATTCAATAATGGCAACTATTACAGTCCAGAATACAAAGCAGTGCAGGAACTTTCTCCAGATCTCATCGATGAAATCAGGGCAAGTTACGATGGAGCTCATTCCCTTATTTATGATGGAATCGAGAGATTAAAAATTTATTACACTGTAGAGAAAGGTCTTGTAATCGATCTAAAGGAGTCCAAAATCATCATTCGAAACGATAACTCGATATTGATCACTCATGCGGACGATACTTCGTCTATTGAGCTAAAAGGAGGTAAAATCACTAAGTATGCTGACCAAGAGATAGAGAATACTGCAGTTACTAGAATTAAGCATTCTTCTGAGGAAGTTTGGATGGACGGAAAAACTACCAACCTCGGACATTCCCCGGTTTTCTCAGCGATTTGTGCTGAGCCTCTTTGGGATTTTCTGAAGAAGTTAGCCATCGCAGTAGATGCTAAACTTCCAGTAACACCTGGTGTAAGTTCCACATTAGCACAAAGCTTTGAACAGCTTGCAACTAGTCAGACAGTAAGGGTAACAAGGGAAAACTTACCAGACCTTCCTACAGTCCCAGCACAAAATAGCCAACCTGTATCTTTACCTAGTTCTGCTACTGGAGGAACAGGAGCAACAGGAGGATAACAATGGCATCTGAAAGTATAGAATCAAGAATAGATGATTTACTTGGTCAAGATTTTGAAAATCTTACTACTGAGCAAATAGTACAAACAATTACTGGTCAACAAATTGATTTACCTTACGAGGATTTACAATCAGAGGAAGGATTCAATAAAGAACTTGAAAAATCTGAAAAAGAAGTAGAGGAACTTATTAAAAGTCTTGAGCCAGGACCACCACCTATTCCTCTTTCTAAAATAGAAGACCTGGCGTGTAAATATGAAGGTGATTCTTTATATTCTCAAATTCTGTTGGAATCATTAAAGACTGAAAACAGGGACTTATACGAAGAACTCAAAAACTCTGGTAGTTTAGACGAAAAGACCTTTATAGTGGATGATTTGGGCGTGCAAACAAATATTCCAACTTTCAAAAAAGAACGGGATATTTCTTCAACAGGTATTGTGAAATTTCTTGGACAAAAGGACCCCAAATTTTTAGAGAAGACAAACGAATCTTTGTTCGACAATCTTGATCCTCTAGTACTTGGAAAACCCTCAAATTCAGGTGCAAAGAAAAAAAGAGAGCTCAATATTCTTGGATACAAAATTCCTTTGGAATTTATAATGTCAGGTAAAAGAGTTGTCCATGTTAAACTTGGAGGACCTTCGATTACAAATGACCAAGCCCTCAGTGATATTAATAGAGTTCTAGGAGATCAGCTTAAAAATTCTAAAAAATGTGATTTTAAAGATCTGGATTTAAACGGAGATGCTGATAATGATTCAGAGAATGATCCAGAAAATGATTCAAGGGAAGGATCAGGTTTGGAATTCGACAGTGATGGAAACTTTTCAGGACTGGGAAGATTCGCATCAAATCGACAAGATGGATATGATGCTAATTTTTTTCCGGATGGAGATGATCCTATCATTAATGATGATTGCGATCCAGGCCTTCCTGAAGATCCAATTACTGGAGACCTCATATCAACCAAATCTGATGTTGAAGAGATATCTGGAGAATTCTGCGATCCACCTGCCTTTGACTTCTCTGGAATAAATGACTTGACAGGATCCAATGACTTGACAGGATCCAATGTTGATCAGGAGGATCCACCAGCAGCTAATGTAGATGTTGATGCAATCCAAGCATGTATAGACTCTGCATTAGAAAAGTCTAACAAAATAGATAAAAAAAATAAGGAAACAGCTCGTTGGCAAGTTATAGAAAGATTTCTAGAGGAAATTCTTTATCACTATGAAATCATATTCGAATACCAAAAGTCTTTGCAAGATGCCTGGCAATTAAGATTTCCGTTTTCGAATGGAGGATCTCTTAGTGATTACGAACTTGGAATTTCAATTTTAACCCTTACTGACCAAGAACCAATTCTGGAACAACAAGTACAGCAAGAAGTTACTGATATAGAAAACGTTTATAATCTCTTCCTTTCTAATAATCCAGTTTTCACGCGAAAACTGTTCGACCTTTCCTTTGCTGATACTGAACTTGAAAGGAAAGACCTAAAGGACTTATTTAAAGAAAATATCGAAGCAGGAAACTCTCCGGTTGCTTTTGATCAATCAAAACAAGCTTATCGATTGGACGAAGGATTAGCTTCTTTTGAAACTAATATTGAATCGATTAGGAACATACTGGTTAAAAAAGATTTTGTTGACTCTTTAATAAACCAAAAAAATGAACTCACAGCACTTAAAAATGCTAATATCGAAACACTACAATCAAGAACTGGAAGAGATTTAGACCTTAATGATATAGAAGCTGCGCTCATAGGAACATCAGGTGATTCAGGAGATCTATATGGACAATCTAGTGCTCAACTTGAACGTAATGAGAGGGTTTTCTCTGCATATTCTAGCAGTAACGAGGAATATGCCACAGATGGATACCCTTTTATAAACAAGATCCAAGAATTTTCTGTTCGATTTGCAAGACCAGAATTTAACAGGGCCAGGGCTGAACTTCAATTTAAGGTGTCTTTCATGTCTGATCTAGGAGATCCTTTACCTTATAAGAATGTCAAAAAACCTGGTAAAATTTCTATGACTGGGGAGCCATCAAATCCTTTGCAGGAAGTTCCTGAACCAGACCAAGAAAAAATCAAACTAGGAAACGAACACGCAGGTAATGGTGGTTTATTAGCTGAATATTCCACGGAATATTTGGCTTCTTACCAATTCTTAGAAATTGTGAACCTTAAAACTGGATTTCCTGATGTTGGAGATTTTTTCGGATTTTTTGAAGATGTATTGAATACGAATAAATCCAAACAGACTATCATAAACCAGATTAACGAGGACAGGGGAATTCTTTATGGTGAGCTTATTGAAAAATCTGCCTCAAATTGGCTTTTCTTTTCTCCACAGGAAAGAGGAGATAACGATGCTAGGAATCCAAGCAAGCTTAGACCTGGTACTTTTACTGCAGATGGCGAACCTAATGAAGTTTTCACAGATTTCTATGGAAACTTTAAACCTAAATGGGATGCTAAATACCAACAAAACAAACAGGTTTATGTCGAGCCTAAACTCAATGAAATAAAAGGATTAGCAAGACAGGCTGGAAATGCACTAGGAAACACTTTGCCTTTATTAGATGTTATCGGAATTAGAATATTTGAAAATTTTACTAACATCAAAGAAAAGATAGAGCAAATTGAAGAACTGATGCTCATTGCAGCACAGAAAAGAACTGAAAACGAGCAATCCCTTACTCCTGAAGCTTTGGATAAGGAGTTTTCTGATCTTAAATGTGCGGGTGCTGGTGGTGCTGGAGATGGCGATGGAGGAAACGTTGATAACGGAAATTCAGTTAATTGTCCACCGCAATGCTGTGGTCCAGCTGGATCGGATTTTAAATATGCTAATTATCTAACATCGTCCCCACCTAGTTCGGACTGTCCAACTATATTTCAAAGATGTTGGTGGAAACAGTTTTGTAAAGATGTAACTAAAGTTGGGTTACTGCCGTATCCTAATGGATTGCCTCCAATTGAAAAAACTAGTTTCTTTCTTTCTGGAGGACCATCAGTGAGACTTGGTTTAAAATATTGGCCGGTTGGTTATTTACCACCTGCTTTTATTCCTATTCCTGTACCTAATCCTGTGGACGGACAGCCTTTTATTAGGATCCCTTTGCCTATGATATGGACAATAGTAGATCCTATTATTATTCCACTTCCACTTAATTTAGGAGTAATCGTAATTTTCATTCCATTTATTGGAGGTTTTATGCCTACTCCTCTAGTGTACTTAAAGGAGTTTATAACTGGAAGTTCTTTATTCTTAACAGGAATCAGAGGTCCAAGATTTATCCCAAGAAAATCTGATCCTGAACTTAAAGACCCTCTTGAAAAAATCAAGCAGATTCTTTCTTTTGGTATTCCTGATAAACTTATTCCACTCCCAGGTTTTGGACAAGATGACGTGGATTCTCCAAATAGGATTCTTAGTGATCTTCAAACTAATCTGACAAAAATTTTTGACAGTGTTCCTCCTCCTGGTAATATTGAAGCTTTAAGGGAAGCACAACAAAGAGAAATAGACCTTAAGAATTCGATTTTATCAAAAAGGAAAGAGTATGACAAAAAAGCAGCACTGCTGGACGTTCCTCAGCCAAACGTGGATGAAGAAAGAGAGCAGTTGGAATTAATAATTGCACAAAGGAAGGAAACTCTTAAAACTGTAATAAAGGATTATTTAAAAACAGGGATACCTAATCCTAAATCCATTTATTACCCACAGGATAAAGACAAGCTTAAAATCGACGTTCCTGGAATAGTTAAGTCTTTGAGAATTCTTAAGGATATGAAAGCTAGTTTTGTACCGTTAAAGTGTGGGGACAGTATTAACTTCAAAGACGAAATGAGGGAGGTTCTTAAATTAATCAAAGTACCTTCTCCACCCAAATATATTTTGGACAACTTAAACGTTTCGAATCCGAATAAAATTTTCTTGAGATTAGATAAGGATCCAAGAACTATGGAAAAGGAAGAATTTGAAGATCTAGTTAAAGAAATTAGATCAGCATCTCTTGCAATAACCCATATTATACTAAAGGGAAACAAATTCTCGGTAATTAAAAAAGTTAGAAAGGGAGCATTTTCAATAATTGATGATTGTGAAAAACAAGGACCTTTTGTGTTTCCTCCTGTTCAAGTTTCAAATATTGCACCTGTTCCTCTCAAAATTATTAAAATTAAAAATCCTCTTCTTACTGCGATGTACCTAAGGATTATGGAGGGTATGTCTAAAATAATATATTCAAGAGAGGACTTCTCAAGATATGTTAGGTATGATGGAGAAAATCCAATTCTAGTTATAAGAGTTAAGGATTTAAAAAAATTAATATCGAAAAAATTAGGACTTTCTAGAAGGGGTCCATTTGATCCCGAAAGACCTCTGGACCTTGAAGAACCTTTAGTTTCTGATTTTCCGCATCCCGAAGGTCCGTATTGTTGCTTGGAATCACTTAATGGAGGTTTTGGTAATGCTATCTCAGCTTTTGAAATCCCTACAGTTTTCCCTCCCAAACAAGATCAAGTTTCACAAACACAAGGTTTAGGTGGAATAATTCAGGTAACTATACCTGGTACTATAATTAAGAATTTTATTATTGAAACAGTAACATCCTTATTAGATGGAGGTTTATTAGAGCAACTGCTTCCTGAAATTGATAATATAGATTCTCCTAAGTTTACAAATTTAAATCCGCAGGATATTCAGAAAATAGCTAGGAATTTAGTTAGAGAGAGTTTAAATCCAGAGTCTCCAAATATCCCTGATTTTTTAAATCTGACACAAATTCCAGTTATACCAAAAGCTCGACCTACCGACATGATAGAACAAGCCCTAATTGGAATGGGTGCACCCCCTCCTGCAAGAATAGTTTACAGCTTATTCTGGAAATACTTTAAGGGTTTGCCAAAATCCCCACTACTTGGAAATATAGTAAATCCTGCAGTTGAATTGTCTTCGAATATACTTACCAAAATTCCATGGCCACTTACAGTATTATTAGGAAGAAATGTTATAAACTTAATTAATCCAATCATCTTATCAGATGACCATCCCTCATGGAGAAGAATGAGCCTTAAAAACGCTTATTATGTTGTCTATATCGATGAATTTTTAAGAAGTGCAGCTGATGTTTCTGGACTATTTAAATTCTTCTTAGGTGCAGCTGATCCAGTTTATCCAATTCCTGAACTCCCTTCCGAATTACAAAAAGCATTTAATGTAAAAAAATATTAAAAAAATTGGAAATTTAAATCCAATTATCTACTAAAAAAATCAACAAACCAAAAAATTAATGAAAAGGAACAATTACACGTACTTCGATTACGATGAAAGTGAAAGAGATGTACTAGAAAAACTATACGAGAAATCATTACCACAGGATATCAACCAAACAGAAGGTAAGGATTTAAAAAATAACTCCTCAACTAGAGTTATTATTAGCAGATACGACACAGAAAAAGGCATAGCTCTTGGGGAGACTCAGTTTGGTCAAAGCATTGTTATCGATACAAACAAAGAACAAAAAAGTCTTACGAAATTAGGATATCCTTTGATCGAAATGTCAGAGGGACAGGTTTTAGAAGTTGTTGTACATAAAGATCCTTCAGGTGCTTTTTATGGTTCTGTTTCAGCAGGATACGAAAAAGCTCTTAAGTCTGAACTTCATAGAGCAATCAAGGATGATAATTGTGCTTTCAAAGTTAAAGTAAAAGAAGTTTGTAACGGTGGATTTATGGTCGATCTTTCAGGAATTCAATGTTTCTTACCCGGAAGCTTAGCTGCTGCAAACAGAATCATGAATTTTGCAGATTATGTTGGAAAAGAACTCACTGTAATGGTTGAGATTTATGATCAGAAAAGAGACATTTTCGTAGTATCATTTAAAAAGTACTTGAGAAAAATTATTGACGGGGAGGTTCAAAAACTTTCTTTCTCTAACAAGTATGATGGTATAGTTACAGGTGCTTCTGGTAACGGTGTGTTTGTTGAATGGGATGAAATATTCACTGGTATTATTCCTTTTGACGAAGCTAACTCTGCTAAACTCCAAAGTCTGAAGACTGGAGACCCCGTAACTTTCTTTGTAACTGACATTAAGAATCCACAAAGGATTACTCTATCGGTTACTGAGCCAAACGAGAAACTTAAAAGCATTCAGGAGCTTAAAGATTCTTCTTCTGAAGTAGTTGGGGATGACACACAGCTTAAAACTTATAAAGCTGAAATCACAAAAATCAAGACTTTCGGTGCTTTTGTTAAGCTAGAAAATGGTCTCAATGGATTGATCGAAAGAGAAAGATTAATGAAGTCAATTAAAGAGTATGAGGTTGGTCAATTTGTGAACTGCTCGGTTTCGAACGTTGACTTATCCTCCTTCAAAATACAATTAGCGGAGGTTTAATCCTTTAATAATTCCAAATTATAATAAGAGTTTTACTTGTGATAAATAAGTAAAACTCTTTTTTTGTTCCCAGTGCTAGAACTTTATTTTCTAGTTTAAGAATATATAAAACATGGATTTAAATAAAAGCAATTTTTTTTATTCAGTGAAGCTTGGTTTTGAATTTGAGTTCTATAGCAACTTGAATAGAGAAGAAATTGCTCAAAATCTGGGTAAGGAATTAGGAAAAAAAATAGTAGTTCTAAACAAATATCATTCGAAGCTTAAGCCTTCTGCCGATATTTTCAAATTAGAGCCAGATTATTCTGGTGGATCTAAGATGGTGGAACTAATCACAGGTCCACTTCCTTACTACGAAGCTATCCCTATTCTTATCAGAACTTTGAAGTGGATCGATCTTTATGGTTACACTGATAAAAAATGTGCTTTCCAATTTGGGATCGATATTGACACCTCAATTTATCCGGAAATACCTCCAGTTTCCCAACTCAATATACTTAAATTTGTATTGGGATTTGATGAGAATATAGTTTACAAATCGTTTGCTGAGAGAGCAAACTCTCTTTATGCTAAATCTATAAAAAGGGTTATTCCTTCTAATAAATTTGTAGATCCATCAACACTGTCATTTATTGATAAGAACCTTTTTGAAGTCCCAGTAGAGAAGAATATGGGAATAAATTTCTTGAAATTAAGCGATGGCTATTTTGAGGTACGATACCTAGGAGGAAAAGATTATCAGAGAAAATATACACAGATTAAGGAAGTCATAGATTATGTAGCAACTTACACTATACAGACTTTACAATCTAACAACATATTCACTCAGAATGATTTGAAGATATTGAAAACATTCTTGAACGAAATTTATAAAAGTTCATCAACCTTCATAAATCCGGATGCTTTCCAGAAAAATTATCCACACTTACAGGTGATGATTGATTTAAGATCTGATCCTCAAATACTAAGATCTTTTTTCCTAAACATAAGGGATGTTCTTTATGATTTGATCGTTGAAAATGGAATCAAAGAGGGACAATTGAACTACGATAGCAACCTTGGAAAATTCCAAATCAAGGATATTAAAACAGCCAAAGCTTATTTGCTTAAGGACTACGATATTCTTGAATCTGAAATCACAGGCAACCTTTTCAACTGTAGATTATTTTCTACTAAGTTGAACAATTGCTCTCTTGAAGATTGTGATTTGATTGCAGGTAACGAGGTTTATAATTCAAAAATTATGCACTCTGATATCATGTTTAGTAATGCTATTCATGAAACCTACATTGATAATAAAGACAAAGAAATAAATTGTGAAGTCTTCGGAGGAATTATAAGATCTGGATTTATCGGAAAACTTGCTACCATTTCTCCAGAAACAGAAGTTGTAGCTGATGCTGAGGATGACAAAAAACTTAAAGGATCTTCTAGAAAAAGATTATTTCCTGACAGAAATGATGGTGAGTCTTTATCAAAGCCAGTAAGATTTAGTAATAATAATGCTAAACCTTCTGGAATCCCTGGTGTATCTTTCAAACAAAACAATTAACATGACTGAACAGGATCTAATTCAAGAGGTTAAAGATGAGATTTCTCATTCTTGTTCTCTGCCTTACAACCTAAATGATCAAGAGATCAAAAGGATCATTAAAAGGGCAAGAGCTTATTTTTACGACAACTATCAATATGCTGTTGAAGATAGAATATTCGTCCTTGGTAGGGAATTATTTTCTGCACCAGCATTTAGAGCAACAAGACAAATACAACTTCCTTCTTGTGTGGTTTCAGTCTACGACGTAAGAGAAGTTAACGGATCTGGACTTATAGGAACACCGGATAAGGATTTCGGTGATTCCAAATTATTAGGGTCAGAATTGATGCTTTCTCCATTTGTTGGAGACAACCTTGTTTATAGAACTGTTTTATATTCTTTCTTTGACCTTGCAAAAGCATATCTTTTAGAAAGCTTTGCTTTTAATTTTAATAAAAACACAAAGAAACTTACTATTAATGGTAGAGATCCTGCTAGAACTAACACAACTGAAGCAGGAACAACCCAAGTTCTTTATACTGGTATTGATGTAGGGGTTAGAGCTTACATAGCTATTCCTGAAGAAAGTCTTTATGATGATGAGCTTTTTGTAAGATATGTCTTAGCAGAAGCAAAGATCAACATTGGTAGATTATTGGGAACATTCGAATACAATCTCCCAGGAGGTGTTAGAGTTAATTACAACAATATCCAGTCGCTAGGAACAACTGAAAAAACAGAAATTCTTAACATGATTAGAGACGAGAACACAAGTTCTTGGTTCCTGCAATGGAATTAAAAGGGTAATAACGGATCAGTTATATAATTCTCAAATTCCCTTTAGCGTCGAAGATCCAGAATTCAAAATTGATTTTTTTTGCTAATACAGCATCCTTTTTTTCTAGATTTTCTGTTAAATTACATTCATAGGTATATTCAGATTTTACCTCTATAATCTTATTTTCCGTTTTTATAAAGATGTCAGGAAAATAGATTCTATCTTTACTATACTCTATTTTTCCAGTTTCTTGAGCAATCTCAGAATCCTCTATTATTATATTTGCTTCATCGTGTATTTTTAATAATAGATCTATAGCTAAATTCTCATATCCTTGTATCCTTACTTTCTTTCCTGACTGAAAGATATAATCTTTGTATTGAAACGATTTCCTAGAATATTCCTCATATTTTATTGGATCTTTTAGTCTATGAGAATACCCATATTTTTCTACATTTGTTTTTTTAATTTTATCCTGAGTTGATTCTAATTTTGTTGGGTGCACCCCGTATTTCTTTTCGAATGTTTTCTGAGTTTTAAACTTAAATTCTTCCGTTGATGTGTAATATTTTGCCCCATATTTTTCTATATTATTTTTCTCGAATTTTTCTCTATATCCTTCTATTTCCCATACATTTTTAGTCCCGTATTTTTCAATTAATTTTTCTCTCCCTTTATCCAAATTATATTTTTTATTACATTGATCTTTACAGCAAGTTCCACAATAATTAGCGTCTCTTTTGTTATATTGGTTTATTGAAAATTTATTAGTAAATGAGAATTTTTTGTGTTCATCACAATATGGGCATTTTTCGATGTCCATTATGTTAAACCACAAATGATAGAATCTTTGTGATAAACTTATATCCTGATATACTTGATCCAAAAATTCCGTTTCCTTTATTGTTTCTTCTAATAAATTTGGATCCCTTTTAATAATTGATATTACTTGTCCAAAAGCTTGCCCTTTAAAATCTCTTTTTTTAGTTTCCTCTATAAAATTGTGTATGCCCATATCTTGGTGTATTTTCTTTATATATTAGATATTGAAATTAATTTTCCTTATCTAGAGATATAATAAAAATAGCCATTTCATTTTTTGAATATATAATGAATGAGTAATTTTCTGAATTTAGGAGGCTTTGAAATATTTCCAGAGTACTTTTTCTTAAACCTAGAAGAAAGCGAGAAAAAAATTAGAGAATTTGGAAATTCTGCAAGATTTTTAACCTTTCCCGAAATGCTCTATTTGAATTTAGAAATTAGAAATCTTTCAGTCCTTAACCTATCCGAGGGAGATTACTGGATGAAAAATGATAAAAATTTACTGAATGTTTACTGGAATAAAGCCACAATTTTTAGTATGAAGAGTAAGCTTCCAGGCTGGGAAAATTATAATTATGATTTCTGGAGTGCGACAAAGAAAGATCAATTAATCAAAAAAATTCTTATAGTTGGTGCCGATGTCAATTAATGTTGGTTTAATTAGTTCTGATATATAGAACAACATGGCAAGGTACTCAGAAATTTATCCTAGAAATCCTGATGATCCTAATTATAAATCTGGACAACTCCATACTGATGACTCTGTTGAGATTCTAATTGGTATGATTAAACAGTGCATGATGACTACTCCAGGAGAGGTTCTTGGAGATCCTTATTTTGGGATAGATCTAGAAGGTTTACTTTTCGAGTTTGGTGTGGACCAAGCAACTTTAGAAAGGGCAATCAGAATACATTTAATGACCTATGTTCCTTTAGCAGGTTCAATCTATGACGTTGATTTCACTGTGGGTTTCTTTAAGGGAGACACCAGAGACTCATGTGTGATTGATTTTGCAATAAAAGGCAACCCAATACTTGGAATTAAAATAATTTAAGATGGATTTATTACAGAAAAATAGAGCGAAGATAGGTGATTTATTAAGTCAAACCTTCGACCTTATTCAAGCTAGATATTCAATGTCTGAGCAGCTATTTACTGTTGCTTCAGTTTGGGGACAGATTATTTTCGTTTTAGAAAACCTTAGCCAGCTTATTCTGTTTTTTATAGAGGATTCGATTACTGAATTAAATATCAATCAGGCAACAAGAGAATCTTCAATTTATGGCCTTGCAACTTTAGCTGGACACAACCCAACTAGAGCAATTTCTGCAAAGGGTGAAGTGGTTATCACATGGAACGGAAAAGGATTTGAACAAATAGGAGGTGGAGCAATTCTGCTCCCGAATAACTCCCAGATTAGATGTGTAAATAACGGAAAAACTTATCTCATCAAATTGAATCAGGAATACCTAAGATTAAACTTAGATGCAACTTCGAAAATTATTTGTTCTATGGTGGAAGGAACACTTAATACGAACCAGTATACTGCTGATGGAACACGTTTACAAAGTTACAACATTTCTTCCCGTGGTACTTCAAGTATAGAAAATTTTGAGGTTGCTGTTAGAGTGAATGGGGAAGAATGGAAAAAGTATGATTCCTTATATGACATTCCAAGAAATGCCAAAGGCTATTTAGTAAAGAGTTCTTTGATCTCAGGAATAGATATTTTCTTTGGAACTGTAGATTTTGGGTTTCCTCCACCTGCTGGTGCTATTATTGAGGTTGATTATTTAGAATCCACAGGTGCATTTGGAAATATCCTTGTTGAGGATTCTTCAAAGGTCATTTTCAGATTTGACTCCGATGGTACAGATCTTTTCGGAAGAACAATTACTCTTCAAGATTTCTTAGGAGTAACTTGCACGATTGCTCCACAATTAGGAGCTAACCAGGAATCAGTAGATTTAACAAGACTCATTGCTCCAAAAACTTCTAGAAGCTTTGTTCTTGCCAATCCAACCAACTATATTACTTTCTTTGAAAAGTTTGGTCAGTTTTCAATCATTGAAGCATTTACAACTTTCAATGACCAATATATCGACGATGACAATATAATCTATTTGATTTTAGTACCAGATATCCAATTAACACTCAAAAGCAACGAGACGTATTTTGATATTCCATTGACTAGATTCAAATTAACAAAACCACAAATTGATCGAATCTATCAGTTGCTTGATGAAAGTGGACAAAAAATAGTTACCACAGTAGCTAAGATTTTAGATCCAGTAATTATTAAATACGTGGTAAACATTGCAATCACGATCTTCGAAGGAAACGATCCAGATACAATCAAGACAGAAATCACCAACGTTTTGAGTGATTATTTCTTGAACATAAGAAGAAGAGATAAAATACCAAGATCTGACCTTGTTGCAGCTATAGAAGGCATAGAGGGAATAGACTCAGTATCTTTATATTTTGTTGGACAAAGAAATGAAGCAGCAAAAGCAGGTAATCCAAATGCACCTGATATAGGTTTCGATGAATTTGGTGATATTGTGATAGGTAAAGATGAAATAGTGGTTATCTCTGGAGGATGGGATGACAGAAATGGTATTTATTACGATTATGGAGCTAGTATGCAAACTTTATCTTCTGTCAATGTAGATGTTAGATCTATAGTTCCTGTGACATACAACACTAAAGTTAATACAATACTTAAAAACTCTTTAAAAACAACTAACTAACTATGACAAACAAACCCAGCTGGTATGAGTTTATAAGATCTCAAAACGAGATTAGATCCAATGTTGGATTTGATTATGAGGGTAAGATTTTTGAGAAAACATTATCCAATCAAATTCTACAAGGAGATGAGTCCAGAATGTTGATACTAAGCAGTATTGAAAGGGTAGTACATCAACTATTTGAATCTACGAAATATATTAAGAACTATATAAATTATACAGTTCCTAAAAACAATAAGTATGTAAGGTAAGATGGTTAATCAGAATCTATTATTTTTCGATAAACAGGGAGAGCAATATAATTTCGAATGGAATGGAGATTATTGGGAAGGATCTGTATTATTCCCCTTGGTTTCAGAAAAGCTTTTTGAAATCGAACACATTTTTGTTATCGAAAAATTCCTGGATAATCTTTCTGAGACAAAATATGGATTTCCTCACAGCTATGGTGTTAGCCCAGGAACTCCTGTTTGGAGAACTAAATGGGAATCAGATTATGATGGAAAGGTTGATGTTTCTTCTATTATCTACACTTATGAATTAGGTGTAGACGGAAACTTAGATGCACCAATTTTAGTTGAAGCAGATAATGTAGAGTTTTTCCCTGAAGTTGTTCCTGGTGATGTGATATCATCTCCTTCAGGACTAGTGGTTACATCCGAAATCACTTCTTCTTCAATGCAGATCAATATTGCTCTCAATTCTGATAATGAGGGTGTATATGATAGAGTATTAATTTTAGAAGACTATACAGATCCTGATAATCCTGTTACAATTCTTAGAGTGAATTTTCACGGAGAAGTTGAGGGAGAGGATTCAAGATTAGGTGTTCTACTTGACAATTTTGGAAGGTCTTTTATTGCTGAAGATTCTTTTATTGTTAGAGAAACTGACATTAAAGAACCTCTTCCTGATTTTAAAATTATAAACGAAAAAAGAAAGGAACTTCTTTTAACAGGAGAAAGTATATTTCCTTACCTTGGCTCATATAAATCCTTATTTAATGCTATTAAGTTCTTTGGATACTATGATCTTAGAATTAAAGAATATTGGCTAAATATTAAGAAAGATTCTGCTTCAGTACTTACTCCTTTACAGCAGAATTCACAAATCTTAAAGCAGTTAGCCACAAAGAACTTACAAGGACAAGATTCTCTTTCTCTCATAAGCAGTTTATTGAAAGACGAAAATGAGGGGAAATTCAAGCAAGTTGAGATCTATGGAAAAAAACCTGATGGGTCTTTTGGTCTCAAGAAACAGTATGAACAACTATTTCCGTCCAAATCATTTAAAAAGACTTCACTTTTTGGACTTTTTTATGACATCAATAGAGTTAATGATTCAGTAGACGAAGACGAGTTTGGGTATCCTGTTGTTGAGGATGCTTTCTTATTTAGCCCTGAAGAAGTTCTTATAAAACTTTTCGGTCTCAAAGAGCGTTTGAAAAGAGACTATTTACCTCTCAATGCAAGAATAGTAGACATCACAGGTGAAGGTGTTTATTTTAACATTTACAAAACCAGGGGTTGGGTTGATCAACTTGGAATAAGTGAAATTAAATCTGGAATAAAGGTAGACTTCACAGTATTTCCAGAAAAGGGATACATCGAGGACCTAAGAGTTTTTTATACAAAACCCAACCAGGAATCTCTTCTTTATCCTAATATCAATGGAACTGAGCTAGGAATAAGCTATTATGGTAACACAGTAGATCCTTATTCATTTTTTCAAGAATATCCAGTACCTTCTATTGCACCGTTTAAAACTGCGATAGAATCTTACTATCAAGATGTTGAAGAAGGAACAATGCCTAAATTCTTAGGAGACGGGGATTATGATTATCCAGGTTATCAATTGTTCTCGTCTGGTACCGAACACGTTTTGCCTGCTGGTTGCCCAGTGATTATAACTGATTCAACTTTTGATCTGGCCTGGGACGAAATAAGTGCTACTTGGGAAACTTTAGATCCAACTATCACAACAGATTTATTTGACATAGCAAGTTACACTGGAACCATTCAAAGCAATCCTGGTACTCCTTTTCAAACAGTAACATCAGCCACAAGTTTTGAATTAAGCTATACCTTTCCACAAACTCTTTTACTTAATATCGGTTCTGGAAACGATTGGTTTTCTGCTTCTTCAGATAATGTGTTTGTTAGAGTTGAATCTGATACTTCCCCTGGTAATCTTTGTTTGGGATATGTTATTCCTGGTGGGTATGACACCGCTACTGGTTTAATAACTATTCAGGTAATAAGCACCAGAGGATCAGGAAGCTATTCGAGCTGGAATGTTAGTCCTACCAATTTGACTTTCTCTTCCTATAGTTTTACTTACTTCCAAAACTATGTAAATTCGGGAGGATTTTACTCTTGGTCAAGGTTACCTTACTTAGATTTTTATGAAATTGAGTGGACAATTTACAAAGAAGATGATAGACCTTATTATTTCCAAATTAGAGGGGGTCTTCCTGAATTAGAAACAATAGTTCACTTTCTTCCTTATACTGGAGATTATAATGTCAAGTGTAGAGTTTGGGACACTTTAAATTCCATTTCGTTAGGCATTAAAAGAAGCGTAATCACTGTCGGAAAAAGAGAGATTGAATTGAACACCATAACTAGGTTTAGACAATCTGAAAAGTACGATTGGGAAAATATGCCTTTGAAATGGGAAAGTTATCCATCACAATGGATCTGGCCTGTTGAAAACACGGACGAAACAAGTCTTATTTCTGACTTTATCCAAAATTTCCCTGAATATTCAAATAACTTCAATGAGGGTCAAAGTTGTGAGGTACTTTCTAAAATAGCAGAAGTTAAAGCCACAACAACTTTTGAGATGGGAGTGGATTCAGTTGCTGTTTCAACAATCGAAAGCACATTAGTTGATGGAGGTTACTCCCTTGCAGTTGTTACAACAACATCTGCTCATGGATACACAACAGGTGACACTGTTTGGATTTTAGATTCTTCAGATGATCCCTATGGACAGTTTGTAATCAATGTTCTTTCATCAACAACTTTCCAGATTCCAGAAATTGTAATAACTCCCATTAGTGGTGGCTCTGCTTTTGGTCCAGGAAATATAAAAATATTTGCTGATTCAATTAAGATTGCTGATTGTAATTTTCAAGGAGATATTGAATCAACATCCAGTGTAATATACAGTGCCATTAATAATTCTGTATTACAGCCCAAATACAAGATCATTAGCTTAACTGATTCAATAATCACTTCAGGTGATAAAACATTCGTTATACAAGCTCCTAATGACTCAGGATCACTATGGAATGGTAAGAGCTTAGTAGTGCAGGTCTCTGGATCAATCCATGCATCTCCATTATCAACAACATTCTCTGGAGGTTCTAATCAAACTGAAGAGTATGTTGAATATGATTTCGGGGCACTTCCGAAAGCAGAAATGAAATATTGGGGAACGAAAAAACTTTGCTGGGACACCTTCGAAGATTTCGAGTTTGCAAAAGCATATGCCCACACTTGGGACATGTATGATTATCACAACGACTGGTTGGGCGGATTCGATCTCTATTCTCTGCAATATGGAGATAGAGTAAGAGTTTCTGAACAAACCAATGGTATTGTCTTTACTGAGACTGATTCGCCCGGAAATTCATACCTAGATCTTTTCGAAGCTGCTAATCAATTGAATTTGTCAGAAGACGAAAACATACAAAGATTTGATTATGTGGTAAGAGGATATTCTGAATTACCAGAAGATCCTGAAGGAAACCTCATTTCTCCTGATATCACTACAACTCCAGGGCCAAGAAATGTGACATCGAACTTCTGGGCTATTCCTTCATATTCACCAGTTATAATTGAACCAACAGGAATTGCTTGGGACGGTGATGGGGATATTTGGGTTACGGGAGAGGATTTAATCAGATTTGATGGTGCCAATTTCGAAACATACAATAGTACTAACAGTCCTATTCCTGGAATAGCGGTACAAACTAATTGCATCAAAATCGATAGCAATGATGTTAAATGGATAGGTGTTGAGAACACTGACAAACCTCTGGTTAAAATAAATGACAATGCTCCAGAAGAAAATTATGCTTATGATTTAACAGAATTCATAGACAATCAGGGGAATATGGTTTGTCCAGATGCTAACTCAAGTATTAAAGTTATTGAGATTAATCCACAATCAGGGGATATTTTTGCAGCTTTTATTTCAAATACATCACCTTCCTATAATGGACTTCTTTACTATGATGGATTTGGAAAATCTTGGAAACTCTTTACTCCTTCCAATTCAGATCTTGGTGATGATATTATTAGAGATTTACGACTGGAATATTATTCATTCACTAAATGGTATTTATGGATAGCTACTGAAAATGCTGGACTTATTAGATTTGATGGGGTTAACTTCAGAAACTTCAATACATCCAGTTCTGGTATTCCTTCTAATGATGTTTATTCAATTGAACTCGATTCACTAAATCATAAATGGATAGGAACTGATAACGGATTAGCTTATTGGGACGAGGAAAGATGGGCAGTTTGGAACAATTCAACTAATCCTGAGATTTCTGTTGGTAACTTTACAAACATAGTTGAAACAGGCAACGGAAATATCTGGTTTGCTATTGAAACAGCACCTTCTTCATCTGAGCTTTATTTCTTTGATGGTTACTTCTTCACTCAGGTTCTATATAGAAACGATGGATCAACTCCTATTGATCCTTGTCCAAATGTTTACGGAAAATCTGCTCTTTCAGCACCCTGGAAAACTATTAAGAATGGAGAAACAACTTTCCCTAGAAATTTAATATTTACAACTTTAGCTGGAGAAATAGGTAAGTTAGATTATATTATTCCTCACATTCACGCTACATCTAAGTTTAGTGGAACAAATGGTTGGGATTTTGTTTATCACGAAACATCGACGCCCCTTCCTAAAATAAAATATGTTTACAATTCTGCTATAGGAAACAACCAAATAGGATTCAATTTCTTAGTTGGTCCGTTCTATGACAACATCACTTTAGATTCCAATATAGTTAGACCAGAAATTCCTTCTGTTGACAGATATTCTTGGTATAAACCAACTTGGCAGAGGTATTCATTAGAAAGTTTGAAAAACCAATTCCCTTCTCTAAATTTAAATGATACCTTCTTATATGCACCACTTAGAGATATTATTAGCGGAAAAGCGACTAAGGAAAGTTACTGGAGAAACGCTCAAATAGAAAGAATTCTGCAGAAAAAATCAAATGATTTATTCCAAAATTTCGAATGGGTAGTAACACTTGGAAGTAATTTTAATGACCAGGGAGTTAAACTTACAGTTGATTCTGAAGGCTTTATTATAGGCATAGGAGATTTCAGAGGAACAATAACTTTGGGAGAAAAAAGCAATATTTCCACAGTCACTCTTACTGAATCCTCGCAAAGTGTTTACGTCACTAAGTATAATAAGGTAGGGGTTTTACAATGGGCAATTTCTCTTAATAGCCCAGGAAACTTAATAACCTCTAGATCTGTAACAACAGATGCTTACAACAATTTGTATGTTGTATATGAGGATCAACTATCATCAACCTTAGAATTAGTTAAGATAAGTCCGGATGGTGTACAGCTTAATTCTTTAACAATATCAGTTCCTAGCACAAGATTTATTTTCGATGTTAAAACTGACAAATATGAGAACGTTTATATATGTGGTAGCTTTAGAGGTACAGTTAACTTTGGGCCATTCACATTAACTGCAACCAATTCTAATGGATTCATCGCTAAACTTGACTTCAATTTTGATTATGTCTGGGTCAAGCAAATTGAGTCATCAAGTATATCAAGAGTTTTTGAAATCGCAGTACTTAACGAAGAATACGTTTATTGCTCAGGAATATTTTCAGGAATTATAGACTTAGGTGGAATCGAACTTACAAATGTTGGATCTACTGATATGTTCCTTGCAAAATTTGATGCAGGAAGTGGAACGTGTCTTTGGGCCGAGTCTTTGGCTGCAACACCAACCACATCGATTTCTACAAATTCAATCACATTAGATCCAAATGGACATCTTTTGGTAACTGGAGCATTTACAGGAACACTTGAATTGGAAGGTCAATCTATTTCTTCTTTCTCTTCTTCATCAGATATTTTTGTCATTAAGCTTCTATCAACTGGTAAATTGATTTGGATGAAAATGTGTGGAGGAGCTTCTGGGGATTTTGCTTTTGACATAGAAAGTGATTCCCAAGAGAATGTTTATATTACTGGATCCTTCACAACTACAGCATATTTTTCACCAGATACTGTTGTTTCTAGGGGTGGATCTGATATTTACTTGACCAAATTCAACAAGGATGGATTATTGATAGACATTGTAACTGCAGGTGGGGTCAATAGTGATTCTGGAGCAGATCTTATTCTTGACGACGAAGAAAATGTTTACATCACTGGACTATTTAGAGGCAATGCGGATTTCTCCCCCTACCTCGCAACTCCTCCAGGAACACTTAACGATGCTTTCATTGGGAAAATACCTAAAGAAAGGTTTGATCCAGGTCTTAGCATAGGATCTGTACAAAGCTGGTTAGGTTCACATTCTTGGTCTTGGAAAGAGGAAAGATTCTATCAAGAAGAATTCGAAATCCCTTTGGCTTCAACCATTTTCATAAATCCAATTGATTCTTTAATTCCTGGAAAGAAAAACCACACATGGGTTTTAACTGACACTGACACTGGTGAAGAAATAGTAAAGGTTAGAAGAACTCCATATTTCATTTGGACATTCACAACTCCTGGTTTTTATTCCATTTCTTGTCAATTACAAGACGCAAACGGAAACACTTATGAAACACAACACAAAGGAAAAGTTCGTGTTATAGACCACAAAGAAGCTTTTGCGGGAGACTTAATTCCTGAAGTTGTAAATCCAGACGACTATCTAATTCGTACAATCTACGACAACAGAAAGACATTAGGATTTCCACCTTTATCAAAGTTCGATCTTGAACAAGAATCTCAGGAATTAGAGGTTTAAACTGTATACTCCCTGTAAACGTCTAAGATAGAAGGAACGATTGGATGTCTATGGTTTTGCTTGAGTGAAATAACCTTAACTCCTTCTACTCTTGCAGAGATGGTGTTCATGAAATCTAATCCCGATTCCTTCTTGTTTTTAAGATCTATCTGAGAAGTGTCCCCACAAATCATGATCTTAGAACCGACTCCTAATCTACCTAGAACCATTTCCATCTGGTTCATTGTGACGTTTTGTGCTTCATCAACTACCACACATGAATTAACAAGGGTTCTACCTCTCATGAAAGGAAATGGCAATATTTCAATTATCCCTTCAGCTAGGAGTTTTTGGATTTTCTCCTTTTCGTATAGCATCTCTAAATTTGAATAAATTGGAGCCAACCACGGATCCATTTTTTCCTTTAAATCGCCGGGCAAAAAACCTATATCCTCCTTGGCTACAGTTGGTCTGGTGATTACAATTCTTTCTACCTCTCTAGTAAATAACAAGTCTAAAGCTATCTGAACAGCCAAAAGTGTCTTACCAGATCCTGCTGCTCCCTTAAGAACATTTACAGGATTTTCTAGAATAATTCTTTTTGCTTCTTTCTGTTCGTCGTTTAGAGTGATCTTGAATTTAATAGGATTTTTAGGTTTTCTTTTCTGGGTCCAGTTGTTTTCAGTTGTCATAAAGAAACTCTTTTTTTCTAAGAAACTACTTAGCATTTTGCTGTTTAATAAAATGCCTGTCTTTTCCTATCTTGATTAGTACAGGATATATATCAAAAAAAGAAATCCCAAATGGCAGTAACAATCAATGAAATCCTTGGAACCGATTCTATTTCGGGTTCAAGACTTACAATTAATGCTAATTTTTTACTATTAGAGAACGCTTATAATGATTTAGAAGACACTTTTAACATTAATGTTTTAACTGGATCGATAGACGTTTCTTCAGCTTCCAGCGGTCAAATCAAGGCTAAGTCCTTCCTTTCCAATAGTATGGTCATGCCTTCAGCAGGATCTCCAACTATTCAAATTTATGGAACTGGAGCAAGTGCTGGTTTTATGGTAGCTTCTAATACGATTGCTGGTGCCACTGGTATTTTCTCAAATGTGCTTCAATCGAATGCCTTTTCAGCAACAGGTTCTGCTACGTTTGGTGCAACTGCTACCTTCCAGGCAAAAGCAATTATGGACGGAGCACTAACTTTCGGAGCTTCTGGTAGCGTAGTAAACACAAACAGAAAAGCTTCAGTTGGATCTACAACAGTATTCCCAGCTGCTCCCGGAGCAGGCGTAACAGGAACATACTCAAATCCTTATCAGTTAACATTGACTGAAAATGTGATTTATATTCAATCCGATTATGTTTCATCTGCACCGGGTGATGCAGGATTTACCACTGGATTTTTCTTTTATGCAACAACAGGATCAGGAGCTACAGCTTCCGATATTCCTGCAGGATTTACTGTTACTTTAATAGACACAGCAACCTCAAGTGGCTCAATAGCAACTGGAGTTACTGGACCAGGTTTACAATACTATACTGGATTCAATACTGCTGATGGACAATATACATCGCCAGAATTCACAACCACTGCAAATCAGTACAAATCTGCACTTACCCTCATGTGGGAACCTAGAATAGCTCAATCTGATGCCTCTGAAAAGGGATCATGGGTCGTTCTATCAGCCACATCAAACTGGAACTTCTAATTAATAGCATTTAATGGCAAAAACCCCTTTTATAAGACCCATATCAGTTCAGGGAGGTACATTTTATACCTTCTCTTCTGCTGCAGAGGATTTATCACTTACCTTTAATAATTCATTAAAGAAATTTAAGTTCTCAAAATATGCTCTTCTTAAACTTCCTGAATTCGGAAGTCCAACTTATGGGGAAAACTCGTTTCAGTTCGATGCTATTGATACGACATTCTTAGATGCTGCTTATGGAGATTTTATTCTGTCAAACCCGAATAATTTAAGTCCGTCTGCAGAAATTTCTTTCCAAAACTATTGTTTGAATTTAGAAAGCACTGTTATTTCTGATGCAAATTATAATGCGGAGTTAAAAAGAAACGTTTCGGAAAGAGTTTTTTGGAAATGGGTAAAAGAATTAGGAGGAATCCGTTATAGAGCAGCCAATTCTAATGAAGTGGTTTCCACTCTTGACCAAGTAACAACAAGTACAGTTAATGGTTTTCCATACTCAGACAAAAGATGGGTAGAAGAAGACACATATTTAACTGGTAATGGAACTCCTACTCCAAGATATGAAAGATTAGTCCAATATATCGGAGAAATTGACGTTGTAAATTCTGTACAAAATTCAGAAAACGCATATTCTGAGGTTTATATTCACGTTCCAACTAGTGATGGTGCAACTCCTTATGTTCTTTTCAAAACCGTAGCTGATGAAAATTACTATCCGGATAGAACATGGACTCACAATCCTTCTGACCCTTTAGATACAGAGTATATTCAAGGAAGAGATTCTGCTTCTGGAGTTTATGGTCCAAACGGGCTACCAAAATTAGCTATTTTCGACCAGGACGTTTTAGGAGAACCTGGAGTAAGTGGCACATCAGCAACAGGTACATTCAGTTCGAATTGGTACTCTCCAAGAGATGAGGCTAATTCTTATTTCAGTGATCCTTCTTTCTTCGATGCCTCAAACTATGAACTTGAAAAATATGTAGCAGCTACAGGTTTAGGCGGATTTACAGTTAGTTACAAAAGAAGCAACTTAGATGGTGTACAAATTGATTTTGAACCATCATCTTACAAGGCAGTACAAAACTACGTTGGAATTACAACTATTGAAGAATGGAATTCAACACCAAGTACAGTTTCTTTTGAATTTAATGCAGCACTGATTTATTATGATGTGTATGATCCTAATAATCCTACCGATTCAGAAACAAATCTTTACGGAATCTTATTCTTTAATGATCCTGAGCCAGTTTCTGGAAATGCTGCTAAACTTCCAAGTTTCAATAAGTTCAAGCCTGATCCAATAACCAAACTCAATGGAAATTCCTATGGTTTCAAGATCAATTTAAAGTTTGACACTGATGTTGAAAGTACTGGTGTAGAACAAGCAATTAACGATTACTCTTCTTTCTCTCTTTCTATATTCATGGATGCTGCAACTGTGTTACAGGATGCTGCCAAGAATTTGAACGACAGAACTTTGGAGATCATGAATCTCCAAGATGAAGTTGCTGCCTTAAAGGACCTTATCATCAATACTGATGACAGTAATGAAATAAAAAATAGACTAACTATTGTTGAGAATTCATTACAGGCAAATCAGGCACTGTTTGAGAACACTCAAGATATCTTATTCCTCATTGAGAAAAATAGCGATGATATTCAGGACATTTTGCAAAATCAAACATCAATTAATATGTCCTATAATTTGGATCTATTGAAAGATGGAAAGGGAACGCAAGTAGATAGAACAATTCCTAATATCTTAAGAGTTGATGTCACACAACAGGATTATAATATAGGACCTAATTCCATATTTACAATCAATCCTGTAGCTGGTAACACAGTAGGATTAGAAATCTATACAAATTATCTTAAGCATAAGAATAACGGAATTTCAATAACTGCAACCAATGATATAGTTATCAAAATCGATGACTCAATTACCAAATGGAAAAAAGGACAGGTTATGAGATTGGTGATAAGTGATGAGATTGATTTAGGAAATTATTCCTTAGTAGTATTAACAGATGCTCTTGGAGAATATCCTAAAAATGCACCTTCTGGAGTTCCTTATTCTGTAGTAGTAGCAGGATTCTTAAATACACAATTCAGTACTTCTTCTTATAAGCCTATCTTTGATATAGTTTGTACTGACGATGTGAATTTAACATTCGAAGTTGATCAAATAAAATAATTTAAATGTCGAGTACCAAAAATTCGTTTGCATCTTTAATAGCTCAATTTCTAAGATTACAGAAAAATTCTCTGGAAATTATTAATAAGCTTAACGATGTTGCAACTTCTCCTAATGACTCAGTAGAGATTGAATTTCTGAAGGATGATAACACTTCAGAAAATATTCAAATTCCATCTTATGGATTTTTGAAATCTGAGATTAATAGACTGGATCAGAATATTTTAGCTCTTTCAGGACTTGAGGATAACACTGCAAATATTAGAAAATCTGATGGTACTGTTTCTAAAATTTATCAAGCTTCTGTTTTAAAAGATCCTTCTTCACCAACTAGTCTTCAAGTTCCAGCAACATTCAGAGCAAGAAATAATTGGTTTTTTGAATCTTTCTTAAATCCTTTACTCTATATTACAGTTGATGTTGAAAATCAAATTCCTGACAATTCTGAAAGCGTTCAGCTAAAAAGAATAATTGCAAACACTCAGACTGACATACAAAGACAATACTTCGACACAAACATTAAAGGCAGAAATGATCTTACTGATGCAGATTTTATTGCAGCTCTAGAAGGTCAAGGCATACAATATTTTGTTGATGAACAAGTTAATGACTTAGAATTAAGAACGCTAAGATACAAAGGTTCATTCGGTGTACTTAGAATATTTGATGAAGAAACTCAAACAACACAAAACGGAGTCACTTCAACTAATACTGTAAGGAAATATAAACTTACCACTTTAAGATATACAGATACTCTTTCAACAACTACAGATTCGAGAACCCTTACAAAAGGTGATCAACTTATCACAACAGGTGGTACCAAATACGAGATTACCTCGATTGATAACTCAGATTCGACAGTTGTATTAAGAAGACTATTTGGATTTGAACCGATTAGAATTGGAAATGATTCACTTGCTATTTCATCGAATGTCTTATCAAACAGAAGAGTGGAAGTAAATGTTGGATTTGATGAAAGACAGGCTATTTTTCTCAAATCGATTGATGGTGACTTCAATGTAGCTTCAAGCACTTACAGTCCTGGTATCACATTTTGGTCAAATGAGCTTCAGATCAATACCAGCGATGGTGTGAAGACTTTAGCAGAATTTTACAATTCCCAAGTTTCTGATTTTGGACAAACATTCATAGCAGCTGCAAAAGAAAAAACGATTCCTGCAGTTTTTGGATTATCTCCTGCTGCACCTGTTGTTGCACAGGAAAATTTCAAAGTTGTACAGGTTAATACACAGATCACAGACTCTAAAGAAAATAAACTTTTCAAAGAGAAAGTACAGGTAAAAACCTCTTTAAAAAATGAAATCTCTTCTATTGACAAAGCAATAGATCAAACAAGAAAACAGATTTCAGATCTTACAACAACTGCCACTAAGAAAGCACCAACTGCTGAATTCAAAAAGTTGAGCGACAAAATATCAACTTTAACTAAAGAAAAGGCAACAAAAACTGATCTCTTAGCCACAACAATAACTGACTTAAATAATTTAACCACTACAACTCCGGAGCTTAAGGAAGCTCCTAAATATAGAGTTAGAGGTTTTTGGCCAATTCCAGAACCCCTTTCTGATCCTAAAACAGGAGAACAAAACATAGTTCAATTCAATATCAGATATCGATATCTTTCTCTTACAGGAAACAGTAACGGTACAACTCAAATTGACTTTGTTGACAATGATGGAGTAAGCAAACCTGGTCAATTCTCGAACTGGACACAAACTAAGAGCGATCTTAGAAAGAAAGTTTATGACCAAAAAAGAGGTACATATGTGTGGAAGCTTGAAGATGTTAGCGATGCCAACACAGTAAACATCAACCAATTGGACGTTGCAATCTCAAAAGGCGAAAAAGTAGAAATACAGGTTCAAGCAATTTCTGAAGCAGGCTGGCCAACTAATCCTTTAACGTCTGATTGGTCAACCTCAATAGTGGTTGAGTTTCCACCAGATCTTGCTGTACAGATTGATAACTCTCCATTTATTGAGCAGAATGTAAGTGACCAAACTTTGGTTCAGGTTCAAGCTGATTTACAAGCAAAAGGTTTAGACCAACACTTGTCTACTTCATTTACATCCGGTGATAAGTACTATGCTCACAATTCAACAGTAATTTCTTCTGGATTTTTCGATCCAAATGGAGTGGCAATAGATTTATTCCAGAAGCTTACTCAAATAGACAATGAACTCCAGAACTTAAGATCGTTAATTGCTAAAGCAAAAGGAACTCTTGGAGTTTATATCACAAATGGGAACACTTCTACGAAGATTAAACCAGGAAGCACTGTTAACTTCTTCGCAGGTTATTATAATGAGCTTATAGACCTTTCTAATCCGAATAATAAGGGTAAGATAGCCACTGTTACTTATTATGTTGAATTAAGAAATGAAGCAGCTACTCCTCTTGAACTAACTTCATTAATTCCTGGAGGTCAGGGTGTTAAAGCGCCTAACTCTGCTATCTCACCACCCCCATTTGCAGTTAGTAGTGATTATGATACTAATAGAAAATATGGAGAAACCCCTGTACAATTATCCGGTGTGGTTGCTTCACAAGTTGATACCACAACACCCGGTGATTTCATTCAAGCTCTTGGATACCAAAGTGGAAATGCTTATTCGCAATTCATTTATCCAAGGTATAAGAGTGTAGGCCTAGACCAGAATCTTTATTTTACCCCTAGTACAACTTTAGGCTGGACTATTTCAAACGGGTCATCTTCTGGAGGTGCGAATTATCCGATCAACAACTATGGTATACTAATGCCTTTTGATCCTGATACAACAGCAGTCGGTGGTGCGGGAGCAAACTCAGGAGTTTGGAGCGGAACCTATTCTGGAACAACACCAGTAGGGGGAGGAAACTTAAATGAATTCTGTATTCATATTTCTCACCCTCAAATCAATGATGGATCTGCCCTAAGTTTTACTGATTTAGAAAGACCCTCTGTTACTTCTTCTGGTCCAATGATATATCCAGCATTTAGACATGCTTTAGGATTTGAAGTTGATACAAACATCACTTCTGAACCAGTTGGATACGACACTGCAAATCCTCAAAATCTTTCAATTCAGCAATTGGAATTTTATGGAGCTAACTCGGGATCAACATTCGGAACCGATGATAATTCTTATCCTAATAAGCTAGGATTTGTAGAATTTGATGAATACTTATGTGGTAAGTTCTCATGTGGAGCTTATTTATTTTTAGCTCCTACAGATCACACGGCAGTACAAGTTGAAGGTTCAACACAGTTAGCAAAAAAGACACTCGAATTTGGACAAGAAAACGCGATTACAGTTCCAATTATATTCCAACTTAGAGCACAGGACAAATTAGGATATATTGGAGGTTGGAGATCTGCTGGTAACCTTAAGAATATCACTTATACCAAAAAGATAGGTATAGATATTCAAGTAAAGAACGAGGATCTTTTTTCCTTTGACGTTTTAGTTTCTGGAAGCTACACTAAGACATCCTTGGTTTCTCCAGCTTACTCACAAAATGTTATCACAAATAAATAATAACTAGTTACAGATTGTGGCAAGGAAAATAATCAAACAGACGGCTTCTTTTGGAGTTTTAAGAGCTAACCCAAGAATCAGTGGTAATGTTAAAATCACTGTTGATTCAAAAGATGATATTTGGCTTAATTCTATAGATTCTAATGCGGAAATGTCTAATCGAGCATATAAAGCTTTTAGAATTTCTCCCGAGTCATCGTTTGATCGTGATCTTTACACATTCTTTGATAACGGACAAACGCCTTCGCAATTTGTTTTTGGACTTTCCGGTGAAGGAACCCCTGTACAAAACCAGATCGAAAACCTTTCTGGCCAATATAATTTCACATACAGTGCAGGTGTTACTCCATTAGTTTCTGATCGTTATCCTGAGGATTTCTCATATTTAGCTCCTTTTTGGCTTGGCGAAGATATTCCCGATTACTTTGTTATTTTCAAAGTTAATGATCCTATTGATTATCCATATCAGGTTCCAGTTTCTGCTTTAGAAGCTGGTAAAAATTATAAAATTCTTGAAGATCCATCAGTAGATGTGGACTCTCCAGGTTACTTGCCTTTCATTGTTCAATATCTTGGACAGAATTATACTGATGGAAACATTTTAACTGGACAGATTAGTCCATTTTTTACTGTACTGCAAGGACAAGGAAGTGTTATTCTTCTTGATCCCTTGTACAATCTTAATAATGTTGAGAACACTGCATCACACTTTACAGAAAAAATTCTTCCTAAATCCACAGTTGTTGCAACTTATGATATGGGAGAATCTTCTAAGATAGGAAAATATCTTAGAAAAATTAAACAAACGCCAGGTTTTACTGATTCCCTTATAGACGTTAGATTTGAAGAGAATCAGCTTACAACCTATAATGGTGTTAACTATTCAGTTGGTGTCTTTGATAAGAAAGGGGATTATTTATTAGATTTCTTTTCAGATCCCAGTTCACAGATAGGATTCGAAGAATCTATGACAGATGGATTCAGAAGAAATGGGATTATTAGTTATAAACTGCTTAATCTTGAATTTTTATTCGATGACAAAGATTCTGAAAACTACACAATTAATAGATATTTTGGACTTTATGTGAATGCAGCAGAAATGGCTTCATTCCAGTTGGACGGAAATGCTCTATATCTTGATCAAGGACAATCTGGAAACACTCCTGTTCCTCAAAGAAATGACAAAGGGTATTATTACCAAGATTTTCCTTATTACCAATACAATAATGATGGTGTTAGAATTTTCATTGATTCAGAAAAAATAGAGGGAATAATTCCAGATTCAACGGATGTTAATGTCAATGAATTTAATAAGGTTTTCTGGATTCAGGACAAAAATGGAGATTTCTTATCTCTAAAGAGATCTGATACCTATGATACTTCACCTGGATTAGAAAAATATAGATACGGTCTTTCGGGATCTGAAAATCAATTAGTTCTTCAGAATATCTCATTGGACCTTTCAGTTCTGACCGGAAGTGATGTCACGACAAAAAAGCAATACGGAGCAACTTCGACTGGTGAGAAGGGAAGAGCTTATCAGGTAATTAGATTAACCGATGAGCTTACCAACACTAATCAAGATAGTTTTATATTCTATAATCCTTTAGGATTTTATGGAACCCCTGGTGCAAAATACGACATTATTAGTGCTTCTGATATGTCCTCTGTTATTGATGAATGGGGACCAGGAAGCTATTATGCACAGGACAACGCTTATTATTTTCATCCATTCGGAACGCCAGAAGATATTATTAGTGCCTTAACCGGAATTTTTAATTCTTTCACCTACAATTCATTTGAAGCTTTCCAATCTGGTGACGAACTCGTAATCAGGACAAGAGCAACAGGTGCTCAAGAAAATAATAAGTATTATCTGGATTTCTTCCAGAATTTTTCCACACAAACTAGAATGCCGGATTCTAGAAGAGGAATATTATTCATTAATGATATTGATGCTTGCGATATAAATCAAAAGCAATCTTTTGTAGGAGGATCTAACTATTCAAATACAAGGGTTAAAGTACTGCTTGAAGATGCCAACAAAATAGAGGTAGGAACAACTTTCCTAGATACAGTTAAGAACACTTCAACTGATACGTATAAAGGATTTCCAGAATATTCAAACAAGGGAGCTTCAGTAGTTGTCGGCAAGTTCAGATTTGTTGACCAGTATGCTAAAGATTCTGGAGGTGAAATTTTAGGTTTAAAAGATTTTGAAACACATGCTACTATTGAAGTTGAAGATTTTACTTCAAAAGTATCTCTTGGATCTATTAACAGAATTTCCACTTTTAACCCATATAGAATTCCACTTGGAATCTTTTCATTCTACGGTCTTAGAGAACTTGATATGGACTTCTGGCAAAGTCAATATGGATATACACCAACTAAGGAGTACTACAAGTATTTAGATGTGCAACCGGAAGGAGAAACACAAATAGTTAATGGTAAGACTTATTTTGTATCGTCTGGAGCAGTTATCACGTATGACGGAAACAACATTACAGGACCAGATTTCTTTGAGGGGGTCGTAGACGAAACAGCTTACACACTGGTAACATCTTCTACTGGTGCAGAGGCCAACATTTATCCCACGATTTCCTCAAGAGGAAACGTTACAAGTGGAATTACAGGTTCCAACTTTGATACTGCATATTATCCAGACTTGGATGCTTTTCCTGGATTTTACGGAGTTCAAGCTCTTAAATTTGTGAATGATGAAGTTGGATCACAAACAAAGTTAGCCCAATTAAACTTTGGAAAATTGTCCTCCGAATATGATTACACTCAGGATAACTATAATCCAGATTTTGCAACTATCAGTAGAGTTAGTCCGTATATTACAAAGTGGTCTTACAAGAGAGGAACAGATGTTAGAGGAAATCCTTACAGCTTAAATGCAAATATTGCTTTTAGCCCTCTGAACTTCTCTCCTAGCTTTTTTAGAAATTCACAGGACCCACAATACTTTACTCATGAGTGGTACCAACTTCAGAAACCTCCATATTCAATACCTGAGGAAACTCTTAAAGAAGATAAAAACTATTTAGCAGATGAATTAGATCAAGCTAAACTTATAAATGCTAATCCTTCTCTTAGAGATTATTTCTTGGACTATTTTTCAATAGAGGGTGAAGATCTTCTACAATATTATGTTGATAGCACAACTATTGAAAATATAAACCTATCAGAAAGATACAGTGTTTTTGATTTCAATTCAGCTAATGGATTTTCTGAAACATTATTCAGGGGAGCAAAAGTTAGAATTAAAAGAACCTTTACAAATTTCGGGCAACAAGAATCAATCAAATATCTGACTGATGACAGATTTTATGATGAATATAAATTCTCTTGTGTCATTGTTCCTGTTGAAAACATTGAGGATGAGATTCAACCACCTATTAAAATAAAGGTAATTGAAAACAGAACTTTCAAAAATATAACCTTCGTAATTGAATTACTGATCGATGATGTAAGAGTTTATGATTTTGAGCCTACAATAGTTAGTCCACCACAGCAATACTTGGATTTGGATTATTTCCTTCTTTATTCATTGAAAGATAAATTGGAAAGACAAGAAGGACCGGTTTCTTCACCTCCTACTTGGCTTCCAGGAGGAACAATCGAACTTCCTGCAGTTGGTGATATTAAACTTTCATCTGCTTTAAACGTAACTTCAACTGCAAATGCTGCGGGTGTTGTATCTGTAGTTAACTCAGGAACTCCAGGAGATGATGGAACTGTTTATATCATACCAAATCCAGAATATGAATCGGATTTAAGAGAAGAAATTAATTTCACATACCCAATAAGTACTGTTCCTGGACCAACCAGTTCAACTGGACCTGGTTCATTCTACGGTGTGATTGGAACAACTGCTGGAGGTCCTTCTGGACAATACACCTTACCATTCCCAACAGGAGTTGGTGAGGGATTCATCAATTTCACTAACACTCAAACTGATTACATCTTTGACTTTGCAGATGTTGGAGCACCTGGACCAACTGATATTCCATCAATTGTATCTTATGACCAAGCTTTGGCCATACCAATTTACCAAAGAGAAGGTGGTATAGGATACTGGGAAAACATACTTGCTAAAATATCTTTTGCTAATATCTCTTTGTTGGTAAACACAGAAAGCCCGTACATTGAGTACAAAACTTACATCTGGAATTCTACTACTAAAGCAACAGAGGTTTTAAACAACCAATTTGTTGTGGAATTTTTAAAGCCATCTGCTTTTGAACAAAATTCAATAGTGGTAGCAACAGAAGATCTAGATAAGCCACAAGAACTTGACGTTTTCAATGTGGGATATGTGCTGAATGAAATACCAGGAGAAAGTGAGCTTTACAGATATAGTGGTGAATATATTCCAACTTTCCGAGAAGTTTTAGGTTTTGAAAATGTAAAATTTGATTTGCCATATTGGACTATTCCTTCGGTTTACACTTTTGATGTAAAGGTTGTGACGAAGCCTGAATCTTCGTCAAATTATGAGCTAGGATCAACCTTGTGTTACTCGATCGACGGAATCATTGAAAACAAAATTACTCTTATTAAGGGTGTTACTTATCAGTTTGATCTAAGTGATCCAAGTAATACTGGTTATCAAATCTACTTCTCAACATCGAACAGAGGAAACGGATTAACAACTGATGCTTTGACCCAAGGTTATACCCTTGTAGGAACACCAGGATCATCGGGGTCTTACGTTGAATTAGAAGTGCCATATGATTTTCCAAGCTCTGTTTATTACGTTGCTCAAGGAGGAAAATACATGGGACAAAAAATCAATCTTGTTGATGCTATAGAATATTCTTATTGCAGTTTTGGCCCGAATAAAAATAATTTTGGAGTTTCCAAAAATGTAAATTATTACAAATACGCAACTGAGTGGATATTCAGAATTAGCATAGATTCTCCTTATGATCCAGTTTACAATTTAATAGGGGAAACCCCTATTGATAAGAGAAATTTATCAATCTTTGAAAGCTCATGGGATCCAGGGTTCTATAGACAATATACGGATCCAACAACATTTGAAAGTTTGCCAGGTACTAAAAGCATGCTTGAAGAGAAATCCTTCTTTGGAAGTAAAGTCATGCAAACACCTGATTCTATCAATAGCCAGAAGCAACTTGTCTATCCAAGTTCTTTAACTAATGTTTTGGAATTAAACTATGATAATTATCCAGATTATGAAATTCTTTGGGAAGAAACCTCTACAGAAATTAGAGGGATTCTTCTTATGGACAGGATGTTGATTAGGTATTTCTTAAATGACGGTGCCAAGCAAACTTTCCAAGAATTTATAGTACCAGAATTTGGATTCGGAACTGAAAGTGATATTAATGACGATTTCATAGAATATATGGAATTGAACATTGTGCCTATCTTCCAATCGCAAAATAATGGAACATATCTTAAGAAAATTCCTCTTGCAGATCCTCTTGATTTGGTTTCTGTAGTTGGAGATTATGCAGATTATCAAAAACTTTCAAATGGGTATTTACCCTCACAAGAGGTCAAATACACTAAAGTCAATGAACTCAGATATGAGTTTAGATTACCAAAAGATCCATCTTTTGACTACTCAATTGCATTCTCAATTCAGATAGCAAAAATATAAGGAGATGAAATTTTTTGATATATAAACCATGAGGAAGATTAAAGATTACTATGATTTTCTTAATGAAGGTGTACCTTACTCAGTTGAATTTATTAAAGGTCTAATCAAGTCATTTGTTGACACTTTGAAAATTTCACAAAAGGCCGAGGAATCCCCGAGAGGTAGCAATAAAGGGAAAGAAGTTGAAGCAATGCAAAAAGCTGCTGGAACAACTCCTGGAAACCCTTGGTGTGCAGCTTTCGTTTATGATGTGTTTAGTAAGTCTGGGATAGGTTCTTATGAGAAAAATAAAATTCCAGTTACTCCTTCAGTTAGGATTCACTGGGAAAAATCAAAAGGAGCAAAAATTACAGCAGAACAAGCTCTTAAAAATCCAAACCTAATTAAGCCAGGGATGGCTTTTTTCTATCTCACAAGAAATGAAAAGGGTGAATATCCCGGTTCAGGCCACACTGGAATCGTTCTTTCAGTTAATCCACAGGAGAAAAATTTTAGTTCGCTAGAAGGGAATACCAATCCAGTGGATGGAGCTAGAGAAGGATATGGATCTTTCTTGGTAACAAGAAATCTAAATGATCCTAGCATTTCAACCAAAAAATCAGATCACCCTGCTAAACTACTTGGATTCATAGATTACTTCGCTCCATACAGAGGAAGTTCTTTCGATTCATCTTTAAAAGATGAAATTGAGAAAGCTATTTCTAATGTTTTCAAAACTAAAACAGAGAGGGAGAAAAGTTTTTTGTCAAGCAATCCTTGGGTGCTAAAGGATTACGAAAAAAATTACAAGGAAAGGTTTAAATAATTAAAAAGATGCCCCAAATAAACGTATTAAATATATTACAAGGCGATAATCAATCAACCATAGTTGATAAGATTAATTACAACTTTGATCAGATACTAAGTGCAGGTGGAGGCCCTCAGGGACAAAAAGGATCTGCTGGAGCCACTGGTCCAGTTGGACCACAGGGACCGCAAGGGGTTCAAGGCCTCCAAGGACCATCTGGAAGCAAATGGTTTGTTCAAGATGTCACACCAGCCCTTGGATCAATATCAGGTTCTAATCCTTTCCTTTTCCCAACATTAGGGGATTATTGGCTCGATCCAGCATCTTCTGACCAAGACATATATGTTTACACTTCCACCGGGTGGGCAGATACTGGATTTGGATTAGCAGCAGGGGATATTTTTCAGAATCTTGCTCCGATCTCAATAGCAGGGGGAGGCACACAGAATGCTATAATGATAGCAGGTGCTTCAAATGATTCAACAGTGGTTTTATCGGATTCTACTATTTCTGACTATACTCCTGCAGGAACGCCTATACAAAATTTAAATTTCGAGAATTCTAAACTTAAAATTTCAACTAAGGATAGTAGAACAAAACTTATAAGTTTTAGTCACGCAGAATTCGATGTCGATCCAGGGGGATCTGCAAGTTCAAATAGCAATTATAATCCATATTTCCAATGGAGAACTTCAGTTCCTGGACCCAAGGGATACTGGGATATAGAATTCACAAATCCTACAGGATCTATTTTAATAAAATCTCCGGGTACTGTTCTAAATAGTGGAATTAATTTAAGTTCAAGTGCTGAAATTTCTGCTGTTTCATCTGCTGATAATGTACTTCTAAGCACAGCATCTTCAAACAAAGGAACTTTAGTAGATGCTTCCTCAGGAACATATGGATTCTTCGAGGTCAGTGATAATGGGGGGACTAACCAGTCATATCCTTTCCTGTACGTAAACTCTACTGGATTAGGACTTGGTATAGGTACGGGGGGATTTAAGCTCACAGGTGATGATCGTAGAAGACTATCAGTACTTGGTAATGTAAGTGTTTCCACAACAGTTTCTGAACACAATGCAGCTTTATTTACGGGGAACGTGAATTTCCCTTTAAATCACAATAAAGGATCTTTTTATGTCCAAGGTCATGCAGGATTTGGCAGATTAAATCCTACTGGATACGAGGGTGGTTCTGTTAATATAACAGGGCCTAATGAATTACTTGGTTTATATCCGCAACTTTGGGTCACATCTCCTAATTATGGACCAGCTTTACAAATAAAAACATTAGGGGGATCAACTTTCACCAGCAGATCAGTTATTGGTGACGGAACAATAGATTTTAATTTTATCACATCCTCCACTCAAAGAGTTTCTGGAACTGGTCCTGATTTTACACAGGAATTCTTTTCTAGCGGACACACTTTTACTGCAGGACCTCTTTTAAGTTTTCAACATAAGATTACAGATTCTTCAAACACAACAGGAACTGCGAACGTTTTTGCCATAACAACAAACATGAATGCTGGCGTTTACAATAACGCCAATTCTGTTAACAATACAACAATTCAAACTAGGAATTCTAATCCGCGTTTGATTTTAGAAGCTAATTCTACTGGACAATATGACAGCAACAGAATATCTCTGGGATTTTCTGGTAACAGAACGATTGCAACTTATCCTGGACCACAATCACCGGATCCTTGGTATGGAACTACTGTTATTGGTGCAATGTCTGGTTCGGTTCAACCTAAGGGTCTTACTGGTAATTTAAGTACTTTTGCTACTTTTCCTAGTCTTTCGCTTATTTCTTTTCAAGGAACATCCGGAGGATGGAACGAGCCAAACCATGCTTTATCAATAGTAGGAGTCCAAACTATTGGTACTACTGATCCAGTTTCTCTTTTGGGGGGAGCTAAATCAAGTACAGGTCAATTTGGAGCAATTTCTATGCTTAAGATTCACAGAAATTTAGGAAACTCCGTTTATGTACCTCCATCTTCTGCTTACTGGCAGGGAATAACTGGAGCGTATCCATTTAACTACCCGAATGGTTTAGAAATTACATCATTTAAAAGTCAGGCTGCTGTTCCTGGAAAGGGCAACGAAAACAAAAGCGTTGCGTTGGCAATTGGAGCTACTAAATACACAGCAGCTGAGGATAATGAACGAGTAACGTGTCCTGCTACAGGATTCTATGTCTCTGATACTGGAGAAAACGTAGCCATAGGGACTACTATTGATAATGATGCTGTACTTGCAGTTTCTGGAGCAGCTGCTATTAGCAATGCTATATTAGCTTATGGAGATGTAAATGTAACCGGTGGTAATTTAAATGTTACTAATGGTGATGTGAATGTTACTGGAGGTGATTTAAATGTAACTGGGAGCATTTCATTTAATATAGACCAAGCTTTCAATTCTACGGCTGAGGGTCCAACAGGATATACTCTGTTTAGACAAAGATCGAATGATATTTATTTATATTCTGAGCAGGCTAAAGGTGCAACAACTATAATAAACAGTACGTACATCAGTAGTGGTGGACTGTCTATGTTTAATAACCAAAACATTACATTAGCAGGACCTCTCAAAATGATAAGAGATTCACTCGGTTTTAATTGTACTGTTACTGGCATGCCTAGTTCTGTTAGATATCTATCTTCTTTTAGTAGCGGATCATATACTACTAACACTACTTCTTCGATAACATACCTTGGTCCTTATCAACGGGATGTGATAATTTATGGAATGACTAGTAGCGGAACGTCTCCATCGACAGACATATATGTAGAGGATATTGATGCTTCCAATTTCTATATCCTAGGCAGAGCAAATGGCGGTGGCAATTCATGGACAGCAATTGTTCCGGCGGATTGTCAGTTTTACATATTATTGGAGGGTACTGGAAATTACTCATTTAGGGTATGTGAGTTTGGACGTGTATCATGAATAAAAACTGGTTTATACAGCAATACAATGAGGTGCACAACAACCTTTCCAATTTGGAAAAAGAGATCGAGCACTACACTCAGCACAGGATGTCTATGCTATCTGATGATTCTGCGCTTGAAAACTTAAAACAAAGGGTAAAGCTTGAAATTGAGCGACTAAATAAAACAAGAGAATATGAAAGAAGATTCTTCAACTATGAAGAGCGAAAATAAAAGAAAGGATCTATTTTACTTGACAATTATTGTCATAATTATCCTTTTATTGCTCAAACAATGCAATGGCAACAGAGATCTCCAAGCCAAAATGGATTATCAAAATCAAAATCTAGCAGCTTTACAAGACACAGTAAGGGTCCAGAAGAACAAGGCTGGTGAGGACATGTATGTCAAAAAAACACTTTTAGCAACCAAGAATAATCTTGAGGAGTTAAACAAGAAGTTATATGATGAGCTTAAAAAAGTTGAAGGTGATGTCATAACCATTCATGATGTTGAGACTGTAGTTAAAGTTGACACGCAGTATGTAGACAATACTGTAACAGTCTATGCGGATGGAAATTACAGTCTTGATTTCAAGTTAGATACTGTTTTCTCAGAGGGTAATTATAGAAAATTATCAGGGAATAGTTTTTTTGCTATAGATTCAACTTCACACAACGTAATTCCAGGTAAGACTAGAATAAACGAGGATGAAATGGGATTTTCTTTCGTTACTGGACTTAGAGAAAAAGACGGGTCTTTGGAAATCTTTGTAACTCCAAAATATCCCGATATGAAAATCACAAACATAGAAGGTGCTATAGTTGATCCTCACAAATCTGATGTTTTAAAAAATATGTTTCCTGAAAAGAAATGGAGTGTTGGGCCTTATCTAGGAGTTGGTTTAGGTGCCAAAGTTTTGGGGGAACCCGCATTTGGTCCAGTAATTAATATTGGTATTGGTGTCCAGTATTCCTGGTGGAAATTCTAAGCCTAAATAAAAGGGAATATATAAAGCATGTCTTATACATCTACACAAAGGTTTGTAAAGCTTACGGATTATCTCTTGTTGGAGTACAATTATACTTCATCACCTAATCCTGAGCAATATTTTGTCAACACCGGAACTCCTGCAGTTGGGTTTGAAAAAATAGTAAACGGTTATTTTGATAACGCCGTTCAAATTTTAAATAAACCTGTAGATCAAAGTGTAACCAATAATGTCAGAGATCTTAGTGTTGTTAGAACTGCTAAGAATAGATTCGTTTCTTTAGATGAGGACTATTTAGTTCAATATTTAAATTTTGATCCCAAATTAACATCTGTAGCAAATCTTCCTGTAGTATTTCCTTCTAATATAGGAGTTTATTATGACACTGTAAAGTTTCACATTGTTGCTGGTTACAACTTCGACAATATTGATGGAATTATATTACAGATACAGTTCCAAGAAAGAACAGGCAAAAAGGCTACGATTTTACAGCTTCTTGTGACCAAGTCAGATGTAACTTTACCTATCTTAAATCCAAATCCTATTTATTTAGGAGGTGCTCTCTATGACCACTATGTTGAGGTTAAGATTCCTGCTTATGCTAACATGGTTTATGAGTATGATATTCTGGCTGGAACATCATCTCAGGCAAACACTTTAGCTGCCAAGATTTCTTCAGATGGTAATGGATTTAAAAAAGATGCACCAGTCGAGTTTGCTTTGTATGAGATATCACAAACTGTATTAAAAGACGGCTACGACAATTATATTGCCCAGGTTAAGGCAGAACTTGGAATTTTTCCAAGAGATGTTTATTCAAGCTTAGCAGCTGTAATACAGCAGAATTCTTTCTATAACTATTTGGAATATTATCCAACATGGGAAGGTAACTTCTTGGAAGACTTTGTCAATGCAGAAGGTAGAGTTGGTAATTCATATTATGTTGTTCATGAGATCGAGGTTAAGGAACAAGTTGGATTGACTTATATCACGACTTATAATTTCACAACCACACAAACACAGGATTATAATGCTCCTTACATCTTTAGACCTGTGCTTCAAAATCCATTAACCACTTCTTTTCTTGTGAACTATACTATGAGACTGGTTAACAGATCCAACCAGAACCAAATAATCAGAAGATCCTCTTTTAGTTCGTTTGATACTACAAAGTATGGAAGAGAGGTTAATAAGATAACTTTGACTACTGGAGCATACTCTCAAAAAGTCTACAACAAGATAGTTCAAGCACCAAATGTTCTTTCGCCTTATGGTGTTAATACAAATGTTGGTTCCCCAAAGGAAAAGAAGGTACCTGTTTTTTATAAGGACAATAATATTTCGGTCACTCAAGAAACTATAGTTATTGGAAAGGATGGTGCACTGGTATCTGAATCTTCTGTACCAAATGCCTCAACAGTTTATGGTCAGGGCAAGGCAAAAATAGTGGTTGATCCGTTTGACAATTTTTACAAGTTTACCGTTTACAATTTGACTGGAGGACAAACCCCTGAAATATTGGATTTAGGAAATTCTTTAACTTACTATCTAGTTTTCTTAGATGCGAGTGGACAAACAGTGAGAGTTGAGAATATTAAAAACAAGACGACGATTTCAAATCCATCTACTGGACAAATTTCATTCAAGTTAGTTGATACCAATTCCAAAAAAGTGCTAGGATTCACTAACAGAGAATTTTATATTATATCAAAGACACCAGATGGAATAGAAACGAAGTTATATTCAGGATCTTGGCAAACACAAGCAGAATTTACTTCATCAACTGCATCAGCTACTGGAACAACACAGAGTTCATCTGCAACTACTTCTACCACTACTACCTCAACAACAGTAGCAAGTTCAACAACAACTGCTGCTAATAAACCAGCAACAGGATCTGCAAATACCACAACTGGTTCACAGATAGTCAATGGAGTTCCTCAAAGCAGTAATCCAGAAACTAGTGATACTTACGTTTTAGGCAGTAGTGCAATTTTAAGTACTGTTCCTTCATCGACTTTGAACACAACAGGAGGACTGCTTGGCTCAAATTCCGCAGTTCCTCCTCCAATTCAAAGTGCAAATCAAGCATCGAATATTAATATCACTGCTCTTGCTAACTCAATAGCAGGATTAGAAGCTATGGGTTATATTGTCGCTAGAGTGGTCAACTACCATTTTAATCCCGGATCACCAGGAGCAAGTTTGTTTAATGGATTAAAAGCATCCCAGTTTTTAACTGCAGCTTTGGAAGTGCACCCTAAACTTGCCAATGGAAAATTTGATGCTAAATATATTCAATACTGCAATGCCTTAAATCTTCCTGTAGCTGATCCAAACTCACCTGTGACTTCTTCTAATACAAATAACACTGCTTCAAGATGATCCTGAACGCAAGGCAAAACGGGTTTATTTTTAATTTTCCAAAAGGATTTATATACCCGGAAGTTGTAGAGAAGTATGAGGGGTACATTAAAAGAATGCCTATTCCTTATGACACGGTTAATGATTTTATTAATGCAACTATACAATCTGTTAATTTTCCAACAATTAGAAGCATAGATAATGTTGAACAGATAAGACCCGGTGGTTACAAGCAGAATTACAAAAGCTCAACAACGCTACAGAATCTAATCCAAAGGGATTTCACAGTTAGTTTTAAACTAGGTGAGGGATTCATCAATTATTGGGTTCTCTATGAAAATATAGTTAGATTCTTAGACTTCCAAAATCCTGAACAATATCTTCCAGATTTCAGGCTACTTCTTTTAGATAATGAGGGTATTATTATGGCTTCTGTTATTTTACAGCAGCCGATAGTAACTAGTATTTCAGATCTTCAGCTTAACTATGCTAGTACCACTCCACAATTTTCCACTTTTAGTATCGGTTTCAGGTGTAACTATGTAAACGTTAAACTTGAAATTGGCTAATATGAATAATGAGACCAAATATGTAGGTGTGGACTTTTCTTTAAATAGTCCTGGATTCTGTATTTTGACATCTTCTGGATGTAGTTGGATCAGTCTTCATCGTACATCTAATATCATCGACAAAATGTATAAGAAGGAGGGATCTCCTTTTAAGATTCTCAATGATAGCAGTTTTGTAGATGTGAATATCATAGCAAGAAAAGAATTTAGTGACGATTATCATTTAAAAGAAAGACAAAAAATTTTAAATGCAATTTACTTTTCTGATCTTGCAATTGACCTTTTAACTCCCTATTTGGACGAAAATACTGTGGTTGCAATGGAGGGACTTTCATTTGGCTCTTCTGGTAACTCGCTTATTGATATTTCTATGACCACTGCTCTTATCAGATCAGCTATTGTCAAAAAGATTAATCCAGATAACTTCTTTGTCTTTTCACCAACAACTATTAAAAAATTTGCACTTAAGGGAAATTCGAAAAAAGATGAACTCTACGAAGCATTGATCGAAAAAAGAAAAGATGATCTTAGACTTAAACCTTTCATTGATTTACTAAAAGAGTACAAGTCACAGTGGGTAAAGGGAGCAAACAAAGTTGAGAACCCGTGTTCTGATCTTGTGGATGCCACTTGGATAGCATTATTTATTGAGGAAAACAAAGAGAAACTTTCGAAAGAGCAAGCGGTATAATTTGAATAAAACAATTTTAAAAAATTTAAAGAATTATGGAAAATCAGGATTTTGACATTTTTAATTTAGACAATGAGGCTTTCGTAAAACAGGAAGTTAAAAGAGACGAGGACGAGTCCCTTTACAAACCTTATCCAGAACTTGGAAAAGACGGGGTTTACAAATCTCTTATTAGATTTCTTCCCAATGTTACCAACCCAAAGAAATCTAAAATTCATCAGTACTATGTGTGGTTGAAAGACCCAGTTGATGGAACAAACATGAAGGCACTTTGTCCTTCTACAGTTGGTAAAAAATCTATTCTCAAAGACATCTTCTGGAAGCTTAAGAATTCACCATCAGCTAAAGACCAAGAGATTTCTAAATCTTTCTCAAGAAAAGAAGATTTCTATTCTCTTATTCAAATAGTTAAGGATCCAAACAGACCTGATCTCGAGGGTAAAATCATGGTATTGAAGTTCGGTAGAAAAGTAAATGATCTAATCGAGCAACAAATTAAGCCTGAATTTGGAAATCCTTCAAATCCATACGATCTTTTTGAAGGTAAAAACTTCGGTTTACATGTTAGAAAGGTTGGAGAATGGAACAACTATGATCTTTGTCAATTTGTTGGAGATAAAACTCCACTCTTAGTCGAAGGCAATGCAGTTGAAAAAACTGAAAAGAGCAGAGACATCATCACAAAATATCTCCAATCTGGTCCATTAGATCTCGAAAAATACGATTTCAAAGATTGGTCAGAAGAGGAGAATGAAAAGATAATGAGAATTGTAAGAAACACTATTCCTGACGGAAGAATGGTTTCTGAAATTATTGGAGGTGGTTCGGATTCTAAAAGTTCATCTGCACCTTCATCGTCTTCAGATAATTTCTTTGATCAAGTTCCTACTAAACAATCTTCTGCAGACTCAGAATTCTTTGGTGATGAAGAAGAAAAGGCAAAAGCTTCAAAACCAGCAGGTAAGAAATCTTCACCATCTCTAGACGATCTTTATAACGATCTATAACCTTAATAATGGATCGGAATGGAAACAAGAGAAGTCAGTGGTTTGTCTGTTGACAGAGTAAAAGCTGTCGTACAAGCATCTCTTCAAAAGTTTTTTGGAAACGATCCACAAAGGTTAAAAATATACCAAGCGGGCAGTAGATTAAATTTCTGCTGCCCGTTTTGTGGAGATTCCAAAGACGCCAGAAAAAAGAGAGGTAACCTATATCTAGACACTCTCACTTATAAGTGTTACAATGGAGGTTGTGGTGTTTTCAGAAATCTAAACCAATTCCTAAGAGATTTTGATACTCATAGTTTGTTGTCGATGGAAGAGGTTTCTGAAATAGCTGAGATCTCCAGATCATCTGTTGCAAGAAAAAAAATCAGAAATTCAATTGATTTCTTCTTTACCGAAAACTATAAAGATGTACTCATTCCAAGAGATCTTTTCAAAGAAAGACTTGAGCTACAAGAAGTTAAGGGAACTTTTGCAGAGAAATGGATTCTAAACAGAAATCACTCTCCAGATTCTAAATTCTTGTGGGATCCAAAAAGAAAAAATCTATATCTTTTAAATTTAACTGGTGATGACAATTTCATTCTTGGAATTCAGATAAGACCTATTGTAAAAAAAAGCAGCAGTAAATACTTCACATACAAACTTAGTGGTATTTACAAAAATCTGTTCAATGAAAAAAATCCAGATATAATTTCTAAGGCAGAGGAAGTAGACCCGATATCCAGTGTGTTCGGATTTTCAACTGTTGACTTGGATGCTATGATCACCACTTTTGAAGGACCAATGGATGCTTGGCTTTGTCCTAACTCTATTGCACTTTGTTCTATCAACAACCAGTTTCCTTTTGATGTTACTAACAAGAGATGGTTTTTAGATGGAGATGAGGCAGGTAGAAGAAAATCTAGAGAACTCTTAGATAAGGGTGAACAGGTTTTTCTTTGGGGAAAATTTCTTAAAGAAAACTCTTTTCCAGAAAGGGACAAATGGGACTTAAATGACGTGGTGAATTATCTTAGATCTACTGGTAATAAAATTAAAAGATTGGATAACTATTTTTCAGCTGACAAATGGGATATTATAGAAATATGAAAGCTAAAACTAATGATGGAAAGGTTAAATTTCCATTGGACATCAAAGGCGATACGGATTTCCCAGATCTAGATCTTTCTATGAATTACCAAAGTCCGCCTCTGAAAGCTAAGATTAGCTCCGAAGTGAAAGAGGTAGAATCAATTAAAAGAAAAAAACAAAAATGTCAGAGCAACAAACTAATATAGAAAGCAAAATAGATTTCGACAAAAAATTCAGTGAAGAGCGATCTGAGTGGACTGAAAAAATAAGAACGCTTTCTATCCGAATGAAAAATATCAGGGAACTGAGTGAGGTTCAGGTTGAGCTTTATTCTAGTAGACAAATTCTGTTGGAATATTCTGCTAAACTTGGACAAGTAATGACGAAGTTGAATTCTAAGCACAGAAAAGATAGAGGCGATAGGTTAAAATTTTATTCTGAAAACAGCCAGATAAAATATGGTGCTAATGAAAAAACCCCACTTATTGAAGGAGACCTTTCTGACCTCAAAGAAAGAATGGATATAGTTGAAAATCAGATTTCATTTGTAAATGAGACAATTAAAACTGTTGACCACTGCCTTTATGGTATAAAGAGCCGCATAGCTTTGGAGGAGTATTTAAGATCAGGAGCTGTTAAAAATAACTATTAATGGATGATAAAGTTCGTAGTAAGTGATGATAATAATTGGCTGACTTTAGTGGATCATGATGAGGAGTTTGAAAAAAAGCAAATTGAAATATCATTAACTAAAAAAATTCATAATCACTTCTTCCATCCCTTAGTCAAGAAAAAAGTGTGGGATGGATCTATATGTTTTATAGATAAAAGACTTCCAATTTGGAGAGTCCCAATTGGTCTTTGGTCTGAGCTTTATCAAATAGGGCAAAAATACAAAATTGAGGTCAGAATAGAGGGACTTGAAAGAATAATAGATTCTGGCTTTACTCTTGAAGAATTTACAAAATGGTGTGATGATTTTTTTGAAAACAAATCTTTTAAGCCGAGGGATTACCAAATAGAAACTGCATGGAAAATCATCAGGTTTAAACTTTCAGTTTCTGAAGTTGCTACAAGTTCTGGTAAAACCCTTATTGCTTTCATAGTCTTAGCATATCTGAAGAAAGTTCACAACGTCCAGAAATTCTTGATGGTTGTTCCTAATAGTAATCTAGTTCTTCAAGGATCTGAGGATTTCGAGGAGTATGGTTTAGAAGAATTAGAAAACTGTGAGCTTCAGCAAATCCATGGATCTAATAAGAAGAAAATTTCTAGTGGGCTAATGATAGGGACATACCAATCTTTAGTGAAGATGGAGCCTGAATTTTTTGATGGGGTAGAAGCGGTTTTTGTTGATGAATGCCATCAAGGATCAAGTGCTTCCATCAAAAAGGTTGTCTCTTTGTGTCGGGATTCTAGATGGAGGTTCGGACTTTCTGGAACATTGACAAACAAAAGCAGCGCTGAATATCTTACTATCCAGCAATTTCTTGGACCTTTGATAATGGAGATATCTCCTAAGTTTTTGTTTGATAACAAATATGCTACACCGGTTTCTATTAAGATAGTCAAAATGGATTGGCTTGATGAGGAGGTCAAAGAAAAACTTTCAAATCTAAAAGAGAACAAGAAAGAGATAGAAGGAAATGAGATTTTCAATATAGAAAGGAAGCTTGTAATTAACTCAGATAAAAGACTTGATTATGTGATTAATTTCATTCTGAAAACTTCTAAAAATTCGTTGGTACTATTCCAGTCAGTAGGAGAGGGATACGGAAAAAGAATCTACGATGGAATCAGAGAAAAGAGTTCTGAACACGAGGTATACTATATAGACGGTGATACTGATCCTGAGAAGCGAGATATTTTCACTAAGAGAATGGAAGAGGGAACCAATAAGATTTTAGTAGCTTCTTTCGGTACTCTTTCAACAGGAGTAAGCATAAAAAATATTCATAATATCTTTTTAACCGAGTCCTATAAATCCGAGGTTTTGATCAAACAAAGTCTTGGGAGAGGAATGAGACTTTTTGAAGGTAAGGAGAAAGTTAACATAATAGACTTTGTTGATGATTTCAGTTGCAATAGCAAAGACAATTATCTTATGAAACACTCCAAAGAAAGAATAGAAATCTACAAAAGAGAACACTTCGATTACAAGGTCTATGAGATCAAATTTTAGATTTTGGATATATAAAAAGAAAGAAAGGAAAGGTAATGAAAAATCTTCAAGTATACGAATCTTTTTGTATTAACGAGAGTGAAAAATTGTTTTTTAAAAGACACAATCAGGGAGATACGTACAAAAAAAGATCTAAAGAAAGCTACGGACTTTCAGATGATCCAACAATTCTCCAAAAAACCCGTGACTTCTTCCAAAAAGTTGAAACTAGAATCAACAACATGGCAAGAGAGGGATCAAGCTTGGTTAAATCAAACAGAGCTTCAAGAGGTGGAGGTCCAGACACTGGTGTAGAAACACTCTTTGGAGTTTTCTCTGTTGTTCCAAATGTTCTTAAAAGGGTATTCGGTCCAACAAATTACTCCTTTTCTAAAAGTACTCCAAAGGACGATTCTGTTGATTTGGAGTTTATGAGACACACTAATGAGGAGTTCGCCAAAAAAGATCTTCCTAATATTAGAAGTGAAAAGCAATTGGAAGATAACGTAGCAGATCTTTATCAAAAAGGTGGAGTTAAAAGAGGACAAAGTCCGGTTTTAGATGATATAGCTAGAAACCGTGCTAATCTTTACTATACCAGAGAAAAGAATCCTAATCAACCGATTTTTAAATAAAATAAATTAATAAAATGAAAAAGTTTTCTTCTATTGTAGAAAAGAAAAAACAAGAGCTAGCAGAAAGCCAGTTGGTTAGTGAAAGAAATCTTTATTTAGATTTTTCTAAGAAGTATCACAAAGAGCATGGTGTTTCTGGTCCTTTTGATAAGAAGTTTAAAGGAGACAAGAAAGCTCAACAAGATTATATGGAAGGTCTTTCTAAGGCTTGGGAAGAGCACAAAGAAAAGAAGGGAATTAAAATCAAGCAAGATAAGAAGTTTGATTTCAAAAAGAAGGTTAATGAGTCTAAAGCATTAGAACTTGCCAAGCAGATGGTTGGTGATGGTGGTGAGCCTAATTACTTCTTTGTTAGTATGTGCGATGACTACTTCTTCGAGAAGGATGGCCAAATGGTGAAATATTCTACAGATATGGCTTCTGCCCCTTTGAAGATTAAAACCACACCAGATTTAGGTTCTTACACTTTCGGTCCTTTTATGAACCTTGAGGAATCAAAACTATTCATTGAGAGTATAGAATTGGATGAGATCAATGGTCCTAGAATGGCTAAGATTGAGGATAGAAAAGAGGGTGAAGTTTTTGTAAAGTATCTTTCTTGTAAACTACAGCCAGTTTGGGACGAGCACTATGAGGATACTGAAGAATCTGATGATTTTGAGGACGAAGATGAATATGAAGATCCAAATTCTGAATACACCTACGGTGACGAAATAGAAGACGAAGACGAGGAATAAAAAATGCTTTTAAACCAATCTCAAAATACTGCACTGCATCATGTGTTGCAACATTATATCGGAGGACAAATCACTTCAATTTTTCCGATAGGAGATTCCGTTAAATTCAACACACTATTAGGACAAAAAGGGGAATTTTATAAGAACGAGCAGGGAGATTGGAGCATTGTTATAGATAATCAGGAAATTGAAAAGATTGAAAACGAAGTTTTCAAAGCCTTGATTACACCGGAAAGTAAAAACAACTTAGAAGATTATCTAGGTATTTTATACTCTCTGGTTTCAGATACAAATTTGAGATATAGATCTGCTATTTTAGTGAAGCAAATTCTTAAGATTTTAGAATCATATGCTATTTTATCAGATTTTGTTCCTGAAAAAAGTTTGAAAGTTGGATCTTTTACAATTTTCAGATATAAAAAAGATAAATTCGTTTATTCATTAAATTAAAGAGATGTCAGGAATAAAAAATCTAGCAGATATTTACGAAAAACAGGGCAAGGACTTTGTGGAAAAGCTTTTCAAGGATGATGTGACTATCACAGAAAATCTTGATGGTTCTGCTTTTTCGTTTGAAAAGGATTTCATAGGTGATAACATTTCTTTCTATAAAAAAGATCAAGACAATCCTATCACAAGAGTGGACAGGATTTTAATGACCTATTATGAAAAACCTATTACTTATATAGAATCCCTTCCTGAAAGTATAAAACAAGAAATTCCTCAAGGCTGGAGATTTGGTATGGTTTATTTTCCAAATTCGAAACCAGTCAGAATTCAATACGATAGAATTCCTAGAAATCACCTTATTCTGACTCATATCACAGTTAGGGACGAGTTTGGTGAGAATATTAGATCTATACAAGATAAGGAGGAGTTAGATTCTTGGGCTGATAAACTTGGTGTTGAAAAAGCACCGATTCTTTTTCAAGGTAAATTAGACCAGGATCAAAAGATTTCAATATTGGAGTTTATTTCCACTCCAATAATGGATTTAAAGGACAAATTCAGAACGCAAAGCTTTACCAAATACATTATATCATTAATCGATCCTAAAGCCTCTAAAAGTGCTTTAGGGGAAGATTTACAAGGGACAGTCGATTCGATAGTATTTAGATTTGTTGGTAAAGAAGGAGAACAGGAAGTTTTAGCTAAAGTTGTTGATCCAATAATTTCTGAGCTAAATAAAGATAGAAAGGTTGCTGCTTCAACATATTTTCCTAGTGATGTCTATTCGTTGTGTTTGATAGACATTATGAATTTTATCCTTGAGGAAAATATGGAGAGTTTCCCTGCTACAGGGGAAGAGCCAGAAGAAAGATATATTAACTTTGTTTTTTCTGTTTTTAAAAGATTCATTGAAAAGAATGGACAGAAATACATTGGGACGGATTTTAACAAACCAGAATACCTTAAATCTGAAAATTTTGCGATAAACAAAGAGTTTATCCAAGATCCTGATGTTCTCTTACTTATAGAACAGGATGATGCTTATCCTGAAATTCTGCAAATGATTTTGAATTCATTTAGAAAGTTAAAGAGAAAACCTCATGGATTCTTTACTGAAGGATTAATTCAACAATTCAATAAAGTTGTGGAAGAGATTGCTGCTTATATTAATGCTAAGAGAAAAGAGAGACTTCAGGAATCACTTGGAGTACCTTCTTTCATGTGGTTTAAAAAAGTAGCAACCACATTTAAAGTTTCCCAAGAAGCTGATGAAGAAATAGAAGTGGTAGAAGTGATTGAAGAAGCAGTAGAAAACAACAATATTCCAGTAGAAGAACAAATTAATGAAAGCTCTGTCGATACACAAGAACAACCAAGTGAAAAAGAAGAGGAGAAAAAAGAGGACACTTCTGAATTCTTCTCGTTTAAGGACTTCAAAAAAGTTATCTCTACAAACAAGGAGAAGAAAAAGATTAAGATCATTAACGAAGAGAAGCAAAAAGTCAATTTAGTAATTGGTAAGTTTCAGCCATTTAATAATGGACACCTAAAGATGTGTACAAGACTTAAGAAGGAAAACGGAAATCCAATTTTCCTGTGTGTTGTTCATCCAGATGAAAAACTGCTTAAATTTCCATTCTCTAAAGATTTAATTAAAAAATCTATTGGATCTCTGATCTCAGAAAACAACGATTTGTTTGTTGGTTATAAAATCATCCCTGAGTCACTTCTAGAGTTAGCAATCAATTCTATTATTGATGAGGTTAATCCGGTATCTGTTTGTGTTGGAGAACAAGATTTCGAAAACACAATTCTCCAGAGAGAATGGATGAGAAAAAAATACGACTTTGGAGGTCAGGAATTGGAAATCTTTAAAACCCCAAGATGGTCAGAAAACAGTCAAGTGAGATCACATATTCAGAATTCAGATTTCCAAAAATTCAAATCAAGTGTGCCTAAACCTATAGCAGTTCTTTTCAACGAATTCGTAAGAGAGTTAAACGATTAAGGATATATAAAATAAAAATCTGATGAAAAGACTCCTCGGATGGCAAGAATTTCAACTCTTTGAGCAAAACTACGCTGATATAGACGACCCAAAAGGCAAACAAATTTCAGAGGATGCCTTTAAAAAGATGAGGCTTTGTTGTTTTGATATTGTCACTAAATATCCATTCTTTAGAAAGCTTCTTTCAGAATTAACAATAAGGGAAAATAGAAACCTAAGATTTAGAACCATGGCAACTGATGGATCTAGTATTCACTATGATCCAGGGTTTGTTCTTGAAAAATCTGAAGATGAAATTATATTCGTGATTTGTCATGAAATAATGCACAACGTTTTATTTCACTTTGCTAGAAAAATGCCAGATCCAGATCTTTGGAATGTTGCTGCTGACTATGCTTTGAATCAATTACTCGATGGAGTTGGAAAGATGCCTGAAGAGGCACTTTATCCAGGATGTAAATATCATCCTGATGATGCTAAGTTTGTTAATCTTTCAGCAGAGCAAATATACGAATGGCTTGAAAAATCAGCTAAAACACCACCCCCTCCAACTCCTCCACAATCAGGACAAGCTCCTGATGCTGAAATTGGAATTGGTGATGTGATTAGAGATACTAAGTCTGGATCTTATGGTGTTGTTAAATCAATAGATCCAGCATCTGGTGAGATAGAATATGACCCAATTCCAGAATCTGAAGTTTCTAAATATTTGTAATAAAAGATGAAAGCAAAAATAACAGAGGTTAAAAAAATAGTTCCTAAGCAAGGTGGCCAAGGCGGTGGCCAAGGCGGAGAACCTCCAAAAAATATTGAACAATTTGGTGAAGGACCTGACGAACCAGGAACAGAAGATCAGCCTGGACAAGAAGGACCAGAAAAACCAGGTGATGACAAAAAGCAAGATAAAAAATCTGGGAAGGGAAAGAAAGGTGAGCAGGGTCAAGACGACCAAGGAAAACCTTCTAAGGGATCAGGATCAGGTTCAGGAACAGATAAAGGACAGGGATGGGAAGAAGTCGATCCAGAAGTTCCTGGGGCCAGTTATGAGGTTACACCTTGGCAAAAGCCAGCAGGAAAAACAGTCATAGGTGAAGTATTGCCTGCTGGAACTTTAGGTGAAGGACCAACTGATAATGAGAAGATGAAAGAGGAATGGAAGCAAATCACAACTGCTGCAGAGTCCCAATCACAAGGAAAAATTCCAGGAGGAATCAGAGCAGCTCTTGATAGAATGAGAGCTCCTGTTATTGATTGGAAAAGAGAACTCGAAACCTTTATTGATAATGCTATCTCTAAAACAAGATACGCTTTACCCGCTAGAAGATTCTTAGCACAAGGTAAAGCACAATATGGTTACAAAAGATACAAGGAAGATTTTGAATGTGTTGTTATTGCAATTGACACATCAGGTTCTATATCTGATAAAATGGTAGCTCAATTCCTTGCTGAAGCAAAAGCAATAGTTGATGCTTATTCTCCACAGGATCTTTATGTTATTTTCTGTCACACTAGCATTTATAGAGTAGATCATATCCAACCCGGAGATCCTATAGAAGTTGGTAAATTACAATCGGGGGGTACCGAGTTTTATCCTCCATTTAAATGGACTCAAGAAAATCTTTTAGATAAAGGAATCAATCCTTCTTGTTTCATTTATTTCACAGATGGTGAAGCAACTTTCCCAAAAGCTTCTGAATATGGTATAGGAGAATACGAAGATCGATGTCTTTGGGTACTTCTTACCTGGAACGGAAGACCATTCCCAGACGAAATTCCTTTTGGTGGAAGAATTGATATTACATTACCTAATAAGGACGTAAATACTATCTAAAAAGATATATACAATAAATAAAAAACAATAGATGAAAAGGATCTACAATTTTAATGAATTCGTAAACGAGGGATATTTTTCGGAACTCGGATCTAAAATCTCTGGTTGGATCGATTCCATAAAGAGTGCGTTGAAATCTGGAATTATGAAAATGATTCCTTCCGGTCCAAAGGCTGGAAAACCAATGGCTATGGCTTTTGATCCAGATAAAGGTTCAATTGAATCACAGCTTTTAGATTTTTTCTCAGGCACTCCGTATGCTGAAGCAAGTAACGAAGCAAAAGTTCCTTTGGAATTTCCAAGATCACAAGATATTCTTGATGTTAAAGAACAGGAATTGAAAAAGATGATTAAAACCCGTCTTAAGGACATCTTGAAAAATGGTGAAAAATTCGATGCTGGTGATATTAGTCCAGAAGCAGCTGCTCAAGGAGCAAGAGATGTTAAACCAATCTTCATCTTTGGAGCACCTGGTATTGGTAAAACCCAAATCGTTGCACAAGTTTGTGACGAACTTGGAAAAGAATTATACGGTAAACCATTAAACCTTGCTTTTGTAGATGGTGAATTTGCAGAGCCTGTTGACTTTGCTGGTGTGCCTTCTGTTGTAGATATTGCACAACCTTCAGAAACTGATCCTTATGGAAAAGGTATTACTAGAGCAAACGTTTCTGTAAACCTTCTTCCGAATGATAATGGTAGAGACAATATGGGTGGTATACTCTTTATTGACGAATTAAATCGTATGCCTCAAGAAGTAATCAAAGTTTTCATGAAGCTTGCTCAATCTAGAAGACTTGGTCAGAATTACGAGATTCCTTTGAAATGGTATATTGTTGCAGCAGGTAACAGACCAGAAGATGATCCAAGAGAAGTTAAACCAATGGGTACAGCTTTAAGAGATAGATTCTCTGTTGTTAACTTTGTTACTTCTCCTGCTTCTTATAGAAAATTCATTGAAGGTAGCAGATTGAAAGATATTGTATTACCTGAACTTTTAGATTTCTTGGATTTCCAACAGGATTATTTCCACAACTTAGATCCTTCTAAACAGATGATCAAATACCCAACGCCAAGAGCTTGGACTGATGCTGCTGTGGGATTGGAAAGAACAATGAGAGAATTAGAAAGTGAAGGTGTAAAAGAGATTTCTGATAAGGATCTTCTCAATGCTTTCCAAATTGAAGTTGGTTATGAAGCAGCAGCTGCTTTTGTTGATTTCTATAAAGTTGCTAAAGAAATTCCTGTTAAGGATTTACTTCTTCCTTTCAGCGATCCTGAAAAAGCTCCTCTTCCTGACAAAACAGATTCTAAAGGAAAAACTAGAGCAGACTATGCTCACGCTCTCCTTTCAGGAATCATCAGAATGAGTAGAGAAAAGATCCTTACTCCAACAGAGGTTTGCAACTTTGCAACATATCTTCAAAGAGTAGGTTCACCTGAATGGGGAGGAGCAGCTTTAAGTAATTTAACTGCTAATCACCCTTACTTATTCGATAAAAACCAAAGAGATTACGATCCAGAAAGAGCAACTAAGATAGTAACATGTCTTGGTCCTTTGGTAAGAAAATGGAACGTTACTCTTGGAACTGAACTTTAAGAATGCAAAAATTCAGTAATATAAAGGAAGGTCATACATTCAAGTATGACCTTTCTCCTAGTAAAAAGGTATTAGAAGAAGCCATGTCAAAACTTAAACAAGTTATTGACGAGTATTCTAAGCTTGAAGATGCTGATATTACTGATTTACAAGAGGGATGGAATTTGATAGATAAATACTACGGAAACGTTGTTAGAGGAGAAATATTCAAAAGGAAAAACAATAAGTATATTCCAAATATCTCTGCAACTTTTCCAAAAAAAGGTAACTAAATTATGAAACACTTAACATTGTACGAGAATTTCCTCAATGAGGATGGATATGGAAGAGATTACTTCATAAGAAAAAAAGAGGGAAAAGTTTATAATTATTTCTTCAAAGTAGACGGTGAAGAGGATGAACTCGGATTCATAGTTAGTTTAGGTAAATTATCTAGAAATATAACAATAGAAGCTGCTGAGAATAGCTACGCAGTTATTTCAGTTCAACCAATGTCTCCAAATATTATGGATGATTACTTGGTAAGTGATTCTGATTACAGATCAAGAGAAAACGATTCTTTCTCATTAACTAAGTCTGAGTTTATGAGGTTCTATAAAATAGTTGGTGAAGCTATAAAGGACTACTTGCAAAATAATCCAAAGGTTTCCACTATTTATGATGAGATGCCTTTGAATTTAAAAGGGGATTTTAAAGTTTACATGTCTTTTGTTAAAAATTTAATGGATTCTTGGAGCTATAACAAATGGAGTATTCAAGAAGGACCATCTTCAAAAATTGTTATCTATAAGAGAAGAGATCATGAATAATAGTTTTATTCTTAAATACGATGATTTTGTCAACGAATCAAGAATAGCTATTGCTTGGGCAAAACCTTCTCAAGTAACGACCACTATTTTGTCTTTTATAGAGGAAAAACAAAGAGTGTCTAAAAAAGAACTTTTAGAATTCTTAGAATCTATGGAGGAGGATTCATCTGGTAAAAAACCAACAATGTCTTGGGTTAGGAATCATAAGAAGTATATCCAATACAAAATCCAAGAGGAAGAAGCCAATTATTTTTGTTTGACTACATTAGGAAAAAGAATATTAAGATCTGTAAGGATAAATGAAACATCTGGTAAAAATTCAACTAAAAAGGATATAAAATCATAAAAAAATGGAAAATTACACCAAGATGAAAGATTTGATTGAAAGCATGAGCAAGGATGTTGATGCTTTCTACGTAAAGGGTAACAAGTCAGCAGGAACACGAGTTCGTTCTGCTTGTCAAGACCTTAAAAAATTAGCTCAAGATTTGAGAATTGATGTTCAGTCAGTTAAAAACACTCAAGCCTAATTTCAATGAGTTATTACATTTGTAAAGTGAGTTTTTTTACCGGTGAGGTTTCAAAGAGCACCGGAAAAGCCAAGGCTTCAAAATCTGAAATCTTGGTAGAAGCCGAAAGTGTGACCGAAGCAGAAGCTAATCTGCATAAACACCTTGCAGGCGAAAGCACTACTGCCCATTTAGATTTTGAAGTTACTTCAGTAGCTCAATCTAAAATTGAGTCTGTAGTGGGAATTAACTAAAAAAAATGTCTAAGAAAAAACCCGTATCTTCTTCTGATAATCAATACCCAGAAACAGGAGCTTATAAGCCACCAGTTTCACCAGTAAAGATTCAGAAAGGAGATACGGGTTTTAATTTGACAAAAGACAAGTACCGTAGGTTTATTTGGACTTTCAAAGAATATATAGGTAAGAAACCTAAATTCACTGATAGTTAATATGCCAAGCGTAACAAAAAGTCAACAAAGATTAATGGGACAGGCTTACGGAGTACGTAAGTGGATGGACTCAGACGGAAAAACTGGTATTGATCCAAATACTATTGAATCCGAATACAGAAAAGAAATCATGGACATTGCAAAAAATATGTCCAAAAAATCTCTTAAAGATTTTGCTTCAACCAAACATAAGGGATTAAAAGAAGAGGAAATGTCATCTTCTACAGAGGAAGGAAATCCTGGAGAAGTTCCAACCCTATATCCTTACTTGAAGCCTGAATCTAACAAGCCAAAAAAACAATCTGGCTTATCTAAGCTTCAAAATCTTTCGGATTACAGAGAATTTATTAGCAAGAAAAAATAACTTAGTTATGGAAGAAGAATTAAACGAAGACTGTGGATGCTCATCCACTGCAGATAATATTAGAAGTTTCTCAGCTCCTCAAGTCTCAAGATACAGTTCCGATCCGCTCGTTGGCAAACGTGTTAATCTTGTTGATGGTAGATCCGGTCTAGTTGATGATTCTATTAGAAACAATGTTGGTGAGGTTATTGGATACGTTATCGAAGGGGACAGAGGATCTTATAGAGTTTTCAAAAACAAAATATCAGGAGTTATTGATGAAAGTGGTGGTGCTTTTGCTTCATTGGCTGCAACGCCTGGTATGGGCAATGTAGTGCCTCCAACTCCAGGCAAAGAAGGATCTGGTGATCAATTTCCGACATTAACAGCAGGAACCCCTGCAGCAGGAAAAGGCAAAAAGAAAAAGTACAAAAACATCATGCTTGGATCTGATACAGAGGACACAACTAAAAGAGAAAAAGATCCCTTAGATACTTCCCTTTTAAATTTCGATGCCTTTGTTAAAAGATCAAAGAAGAACCAATAAGAAATTTTGACATATTTTTTTAAATCCAAGTGACAAAATCACTTGGATTTTTTGTTTTTCTTGGAACGGAATTCATTTTGATATTATGGTGAAAAAATAACAAACTATGATAACAACAGAATTTGAATTGCCTTTCTTTATGAAGAACTTTAAAAGTTCCTACGGCACCTACACTCACAAATCGGGAGTGATTGTTTTAGAAGTTCCTGGATTTTCAAAAGAGGATCTTAGAATTTCCTTAGAAAATCGAGTAGTTCATGTGGAAGGAAAAAAAGAAATTTTAGGTACTAATTATGAAATTGACAAGAAGTTCGTTTTACCGAATGAAAGCCTTAATTCGGAAGAACCTATTACAGCAAAGATTGAAAACGGCTTATTATTCCTCAATCTCAATAAAAATAAAAAAGAAAAGAAAAAAGAGATAGAGATTTTGTAATTTAGCCTTATGGCTATTTCAATCATTCAGGAGGAGTATAAAAACGATCCTTGGAAAGTTTTAGTTTGTTGCATCCTTTTAAATCAAACAAACAACAAGCAGGTTAGGCCACTAATAGAAAGTTTCTTTCTTAAGTGGCCTAATTCTTTTGAACTTATGAAAGAGGACGCAGAAGTCATAAGCGACTTTATTAAAGCAACTGGATTCCAAAATGTTAAAGCCAAAAGATTAAAGTCATTTTCTCTTGAGTGGTCCGATGGACTGAGAGATCCCAAGCTCTTCACAGGAGTTGGTAAATATGGTAAAGAGGCATGGAGAATATTTGTTCAAAATGATCTAGATTTTATACCATCAGATAAGAAGCTTAAAATGTATTTGGATGCTCTATAAATATATAGAGTATGAAGCATATACTGGAATTTAAAAAATACCAAAATCTATTTGAAAAGATAGAAATGGTTACTGCAAATTGGTCTCTTGTTTATGATGAGGGATCTTTTGATAAAAAGCCAGGATATGGTTTTTTCATTTTTAATCAAAATGGAAATTTTTCGATTAGCTATTCAAAATTAGAAAAGGTTGAAGAAGAGGAATCAAGAATAGATTTTTATCCTTCAGCAGAATCAGCCCCTGATAAAAAATCTGTCTGTGTAGTTAAAATTGTTGGCAAAGACGGAAAAAGCAGAACAGAAAAGGGTTTTAATGAAATAACTTCCAATAATATTTGGGATATTATTTCACTGTTTTTCGATTACTCGGATCTAGAAAAAGTAGATAAAACAGAGGTGGATAGATTCCTAATGGGATTTTCCAAAGGAATCAAACAAATTAGTAAGAGCGATAAATCTGATGAAGTGCCTTCTTCTTATAAAGCTCTTTCTAAATTACTTAAAAATACTGTGAGCAATTCTCCGAATTTCGATTTAGGATCTGACGAACAAAGTAATAAATTGGAAGAGCTACTGAAGTCATTTATCCAATATTTTAAAAAGAATTAAGACTCTTCATCTTTCTTTTCTTCGTTATTGAATATCTCTCCAAATCTTTTAGGTACAAGATCTATTTTGTCTTTGGTCAACTTCTTTAATGAATTCATTATTACCAAGTAACCAATAGAACTTCCAGGAATAGGTGCAGCTAAAATGATTGCTACCAGAGGGGCTATTTTAGGAATATCTGAAAGATCTTTTAATGCTTTATTGATTTCTTCATCTGATGGAGGTTCATTTCCGTTAAATTTTGAAGACAATAAATTGCTTAAAACACTTGATGAATTTTTCAAATCTCCAAATTCGTTTTTCCAAGCCCGTATTACCTTTTTATGTAGATCCAATCTAGAGGAAGTTTAATTATGATAGATCCTCTTTATTTTTAAGTTCCGATAAATAATTCTTCCAGATTTCTCCACCCTCTTTAATTCCTTTATTTTGGAACTTGTGGAATTCTGCTCTTTGTGACATGATATAGCAAGCTATGATTGCATCTTTGATTTTGATTTGACCTTTGGTTATCATGTCTTGTAACCTTCTAATAGATTTCAAAGCTTCCTCCTTATTGACAAATCTAAGTCCCTTAGGATGACTATTTTCCTTTGCGAAAGGATTAACATCATTCAGGTAAACTTGTTCGAATAATTTAAAGCTAATGAGGTTTTTCACCAATTATATATTCCTTTCTTTTCGAAAATTTGAAACCTTGTTAGCATAGAATGTAAAAAAGACATGATCATTGATATTGAAAGTTCAGGATCTTCCCTTTCCGTTTCGCACTACACAGAAGAAGGAGAAGTTAACATCATTAAAATACCAATTCCAAAATCCCAGCAGTTCGTTTGGCAAAAAACTTCTGCATCAGATAAAAACAGAGATAAAGAATGGGAATCATGGGACGGATATCCAGTTAAGAAACACGGAACATATAAATTGGATCGACTTAGAATAATGGAGATCCTGGAATCTTTTGACCCCCAGGTCACAAAACCTTTTTGGGATTACCAAACTCCCAAGAAGTACTTTGTGGATATTGAGGTTGAAATCACAGATAATCGGGCGGATTCATTAGACACAGAGAATGCTAAAAATAGAATCCTATCAGTTGGTATGGCTTCGTCGCATGGAAAAATTTTGGTCATGGGACTTGAGGACATGAGCCCAGACAGGATCCTTACTATCGAAAAAAGAATCAAAGACCACTTTAACGGTCAAAAAGGGGATTGGACTTTCAACTACAGGAAATTCGAATCTGAATTTGACATGCTTTACACTTTCCTGTCAAAGCTAGTCCCAAAAATGCCTTTGATTACTGGATGGAACTGGTTTGGATATGACTGGCCTTACATAATCAATCGATGTAAAAGGTTAGGTATTGATCCAAAAATCTGTTCACCTAGTTCTGTTTTGCTTGGTAAAAACCAAGTTCCTCAGCACATTCTAATGGTCGACTACCTTGAGATCTATAAAAAGTGGGACAGGGTCATTAAGATCAGAGAATCAAACTCTTTGGATTACGTTGCAACCCAAGCAATTGGAATTAAAAAGATTCACTACCAGGGTTCATTAAAAGATCTTTATGAATCAGATTTTGAAACGTTTATTTTTTACAACGCAGTTGACTGTGCTCTTGTCCACTATATCGATCAAAGACTTGATACTCTTTCAACATTTTTTAAAATAGCTGGAGTAAGTAGAGTGGAAATAAGTCGAGCCCTTTCTCCCGTTTGGACTACCGAAGTACTCATGTTGAGAAAATTTCTGGAAAGGAAAAAGGTAATTGTATCGGAAAAGAAGGAAGAATCACACGTAAAGTTTGAAGGTGCATATGTTAAAAAGCCAGACAAGGGTTTATACGAATGGATTGCATGCTTTGACTTTGCTTCTCTTTATCCCAACACTATGATTCAATGGGGAATATCTCCTGAAATTTATTTGGGAAAGAATCTACAAAATATCCCGGAGGGAGCTATCAAAACCTCATCAGGAGCAGTTTTCTTTTCTAAAGAGGGTAAAGAACCAGTTCTAAGAGAAATTCTCCAAGGACTCTACAACCAAAGGAAATCAACAAAGAAGAAATATTTCGAGTGCGAAAAAGAAATAGAAAAAATTAAAAAATTAATTAAACAAAAATCATAAAATGGCAAACACAGATAATACTTGCGCTAAATTAGAAATTGAAAACCTATGGGCTGAAAGATCTGGTGTTAACCAAGACACTCTTGGTGATATCTTGAATTTACAGGCAGACACACAAAAAAATGTGTACGGATATGACTTTGAAAAAATGTCCCTTCGGGAAGTTATGGAGTTCTGGTCTATGAACACACACGCAATGATCGATGAAATTCATGAAGCAACTGATGCTCTAGGAGGAATCAGTTCTGGAGGAAGCGCAATATGGAAAAAGTGGAAAAAAGCATACACAAGCTATTCTGATAAAAAATTCTCTGATTTATCTCCGGAAGATCAATTGGAGTGCAAATTCGAGATCATAGATATGCTCCATTTCTTCATGAACTATGCTATTTCTGTTGGTATGACTCCTCAAGAAATGTACAATATGTACATGAGTAAGAACAAAGAAAATAGAGATAGACAGCAAAGAGGTTACTAAAAATTATTTTGCCTTTTGATGTGAAATTTTTCTACTAACCGGGGGGCATTATCAACACATTTCAATATATAAACTAAATAAGATTTCATGGAAAAAATACTAGAATTGAATCCTCAAAGATTCTCATTATTACCTGTTCAACATCATGATTTATGGAAAATGTACAAAACTGCTGAAGCTAGTTTCTGGACAGCAGAAGAGATTGACCTTGCTCAAGATGTTGCTCATTGGAGAGATAAACTAAATGATAATGAGAGATACTTTATCAAGCACGTTCTAGCATTCTTTAATAATTCAGATGGAATCGTAAATGAAAACTTAGCAGCTAATTTCTTCAACCAGGTTCAATACCCTGAAGCAAGATGTTTTTATGGTTTTCAGTTGATGATGGAAAATATACACGGAGAAACCTATTCTCTGTTGATTGACACTTATATCACTGACAAGCAAGAAAAAGAACATCTCTTTAATGCTATTGAAACAGTACCTTCAGTTAAGAAAAAAGCAGATTGGGCTTTTAAATGGATAGAGAAAGGTTCTTTTGTAGAAAAGCTAATTGCTTTTGCTGCAGTAGAAGGAATATTCTTTTCCGGTTCATTCTGTTCTATATTCTGGCTTAAGAAAAGAGGACTAATGCCGGGACTTTGTTTCTCAAACGAGTTAATCTCTAGGGACGAGGGTCTTCATTGTGATTTTGCATGTCTATTGTACACAGACCATGTTCAAAATAAACTTTCAGAAGACAAAGTAAAACAAATTATCTCTGAGGCTGTTGAAATTGAAAAGGAATTCATCACATCTTCTCTTCCTGTTAGACTGATAGGAATGAATTCAGATTTGATGAGCCAATATATTGAATTTGTAGCTGATAGATTGCTTGTTTCTTTGGGTCTTTCTAAGATTTGGAATACCAAATGTCCATTTGATTTCATGACCAACATTGCTTTAGAAAACAAAGGCAATTTCTTTGAAGGTAGAGTGGGATCATATCAGAAAAATGGAGTAATGGATAGTACAAAAGAAGGCACACAAAGCACGAAGGAATTCACAATGAATGCTGATTTCTAATTTGTCAATCTGAGACCTCTTTCGATATATAAATAAAAGCAAACGAGTGTCTCAGAAAACCAGAACCCAGCTAAAACAATTATTTGCGCAAGGAAATATTGTTTCCCAGGATGATTTTTCCGATCTTATAGACAGTTTTTGGAATCTTTCCGATAATGGATCAGTCGAAGGAGCTACAGGTGCAACTGGAGCTACCGGAGCAACTGGCCCTTTTCTTGGCGGGAACTACGGAGAATTATTCTCCAATGCTTCCACTGGTGCATTCAGCTCTTCTTTGACACCCGGTGCTAATCAAACTTGGACAACCGGTAGGGTTGGAAATGTAAATGGTATCACGGGTGTTAATGGTGTTTTTGGAGCGACCAATGCTTCGCTTACTATTGGTAATACTGGTATGTATATGATTACAGTTTCTGCCAATTTTGTGATGACAATCAATAGTCCAGGAAATGCCTATGATCCAGTCAGGATCTCTCTGATTGTTAACTCGAGCGTTGTTCCAAAACTTATCTTTGATGTCTCTTATGAAAAAGCTTCCTGGACTTGCTTCTGTGGTTTTACTGCAGGCGATTTAGTCGAAGTGAGATTTACCAACAGATCTTCCGGAACAATCAACATTAGTACTGGATCTTTCTTCGTGAACGTTTTACAAATCCAGTAATTCTGATTTATTTTTTAATGAATTTAGAAACTGTAGGAAAAAAGTCGATAAAACAAAAATAAAGTATAAAGAATGGAAGTAATTAAAAGAAATGGATCTAAGGAAAAAGTAAAATTAGATAAGATCTTAAATCGTGTTAAAAAGCAATGCTATGGTTTGAATATGGACTATATCGAGCCAATGGAGATTGCAAAAAAAGTAATACACGGTTTATATGATGGAATATCTTCCGTTGAATTAGACGTCTTAGCAGCAGAAACAGCTGCAGCTTTAACTCCTACACATCCTGATTATTCCATTTTAGCTGCAAGAATTTCCATTACTTCCCTTCATAAAAGAACGCCTAAAAGTTTTTCTCAGGTTATAGAGCAGCTTTATAGTTATGTGGATCCAAAAACAGGAAATAAAGCTCCTATGATAGCGGATGATGTCTATAAAATAATTATGGACAACTCACAAGCTATTGACTCACAGATTATAACTGATAGAGATTTGGACTATGATTATTTTGGTTTTAAAACTCTTGAGAAATCTTATCTTTTAAAAATAGACGGACTTCCAGCTGAAAGACCTCAACAAATGATAATGAGAGTTGCTATCGGAATCCACAAAGAAGATTTAGCATCAGCATTCAAAACTTATGACTTAATGAGTCAAGGATTTTTCACACACGCTACCCCTACTCTTTTCAATTCTGGAACTAGAAGACCCCAATTATCTTCTTGTTTTTTAATCTCCATGCACGAGGATTCAATTCAGGGAATTTATAAAACACTTTCAGATGTTGCTCAGATATCTAAAAATGCTGGAGGAATTGGACTTCATATTCATGACATTAGAGGAACAGGTTCTTATATCAAAGGAACAAACGGAAATTCTAATGGGATAATCCCAATGCTTAAAGTCTTTAATGAAACTGCTAGGTATGTTGACCAAGGAGGCGGGCGTAGAAAGGGGTCTTTCGCAGTGTACCTAGAACCATGGCACTGTGATGTTGAAGATTTTTTGAATTTGAGAAAAAATCACGGTAAAGAGGAATTAAGAGCAAGAGATTTATTTTTAGCTTTATGGATTCCAGACTTATTCATGGAGAGGGTTAAAGAAAACAGTGATTGGACGTTATTTTCTCCAGATGAAGCTCCTGGCTTATCTGATGTTTATGGTGACGATTTCAAAAAGCTTTATACTAGATATGAATCAGAAGGCAAGGGAAGAAAAACTTTTAAAGCTCAGGATCTTTGGTATAAGATTATAGAAGCTCAGATAGAAACTGGAGTTCCATATATGCTTTATAAGGATGCTGCTAACCAGAAATCAAATCAAAAGAATTTAGGTACCATTAAATCCTCGAATTTATGTACTGAAATTATTGAATATTCTAATTCTGAAGAAACAGCAGTTTGTAATCTTGCATCGATAGCTCTTCCTAAATTTATTATTCCTGGCAAAAAACCAAAGTATGATTTTAACGCTCTTAAAGATATAGCCTACACTGTTACATTTAATTTAAATAGGGTTATAGATGTAAATTATTATCCTACCAGAGAGACTAAGAAATCTAATTTAAGACATAGACCCATAGGAATAGGAGTTCAAGGATTAGCAGACACTTTTGCTATTATGAAAATAGCCTTTGACTCTGAAGAAGCCAAACAATTAGATAGAGAAATTTTCGAAACAATTTATTATGGAGCAATGGAAGCTTCTGCTGACCTTGCCCAAACAGAAGGTGCATACGAATCTTTCCCAGGATCACCATTGTCAGAAGGTAATTTCCAATTCGATCTTTGGGGTCAAACACCATCAGATCGTTGGGATTGGGAAACTCTTAGATCTAAAATCCTAAAGAGCGGAGCTAGAAATTCTTTACTTCTTGCTCCAATGCCAACAGCATCAACAAGTCAAATCTTAGGCAATACCGAATGTTTTGAACCATTCACTTCTAACATTTATATAAGAAAAACCCTGTCGGGAGAATTTCCAGTAGTTAATAAACACTTAGTGAAGGATCTTGTTAAGCTTGGTCTTTGGAATGATAACCTTAGGGACAAAATTATCATTAACAACGGATCTGTTCAGGACATAGATGAAATACCAAGTGATATCAAAGCTATTTATAAAACAGCTTGGGAGATGAGTCAAAAAATTATAATCGACCATGCTGCAGCTAGAGCACCATTTATTTGTCAAAGTCAGAGCATGAACTTGTTTGTACAAGATGCTAATTTCGCTAAGCTATCTTCAGCACATTTTTATTCTTGGAGTGCAGGTTTAAAAACTGGAAGTTATTATATCAGGACTAAAGCAGCTACCACAGCTATTAAAGGTTTAGGAATTGATATGTCTAAAGTACAAGAAGTTCAGATCAAAACTGAAGAAGAAAATTTAAGTGATTTAACTTGCAGTATTGATAATCCTGATGATTGTATTGCTTGTGGATCTTAAGAAATAATTATTGGTATGAAGATTAAAAAATTCGGTGAATTTTCCGGGAAGTCTAAACCGTGCATTTTGTTTGTTGGACCTCCTGGGTGTGGTAAAGGAACTCAGTCCGAAATTTTATCAAATAAAACCGGATACTTACATGTTTCAACTGGTGAAATATTGAGAGATTCTCAAAGTTCCAAAATTAAAAGCATGATGAAGACCGGGGAATTACTTCCAGATGATATTGTTGCAGAAGAGCTTAGCAAATTTATAAGTTCTAATCAAGATTCAAGTGGATTCATTTTCGATGGCTATCCAAGAAACTTGGATCAGAAGAAATTCTTTGAAAAAATCTGTGAGGATCATGGACTGGAAATAGTAAATATATTCTATTTAGAAGTTCCTGAGGAGACTTTACAAGCTAGAATCAAAGAAAGATCTAAAACTTCAGGCAGAGCAGATGATGCTGATCCTAAAGCTTTCCAAAAAAGAATGGATGAGTATCAAGAAAAAACATCTCCTATGATAAAATCCATGAGAAAATCTAAATCCTTCTATAAAATAGACGGAACACAAGAATTGGAACACATAACAGATGATATTTTTGATCGTTTGAATGAAATTTAATTAGCTTTCCCCGTATAAAGTCTAAGATCAAAATTAAAATAAAAAATTATGAGCCGTAAAAAAACAGAAGATGGAGTAATGGAGGAACCTAAAAAGAAGCCCTCAGTTTGTCTTGTGATGATAGTAAAAAATGAATCACAAGTTATTAAAAGATGTATAGATTCAGTTAAAGCCCACATCAATCATTGGGTAATAGTAGACACTGGATCTACAGATGGAACTCAGGACATCATCAAAGACTACATGAAAGAATGTGGGATTCCTGGGGAACTTCATGAAAGACCTTGGGTAGATTATGGTCACAATAGAACAGAAAGTCTTGCCTATTCAAAAGGAAAAGCCGATTATCGTTTGGTAATTGATGCTGATGATGTTTTAGTGGTTGATGATACTAAATCACCTTTTGAAAATCTTACAAAGGATTGCTACAAGGTTAAAATCAGACTTAACTCTTTAGCCTATTACAGAACTCAAATAGTAAGAGGAGATCAAGATTGGAAATACGTCGGAGTTCTACACGAATACATTTCAGGTCCAGAGGGTGTACAACTTGAAGAGGACTTTTTGGAAGGTGTTGAAATGCACGCTTCAGTTTCTGGACACAACAGAGATATCAAGGGCAAAGACAAATATTATAATGATGCTTTGATTTTTGAAAAGGCCTTGGTAACCACACCAAAAGAAAACATGCCTATGGACCTTGAGAGAAGATATGTTTTCTACATGGCTCAAAGTTATAGAGATGCAGGAATGGCAGACAGATCCATTGAGGCATACCAAAGAAGAGTTGATCTAGGTGGCTGGAACGAAGAAGTTTATATTTCTAAATATTGGATAGCAAGACAAAAGCAAGGTATCGAAGCACCGGATGCAGAAGTCATCGACGCCTACCTTTCAGCTTGGGAATACCGTCCTAATAGACTTGAAGCCTTATATCACTTGATCAAATTCTTAGGTGTTAAGAAGAGATATGCTCTTGCTTTTGCTCTCTCTTCAATTGGTATGAAAACTGGACCTTGCTCTGACATCCTATTTGTAGAAGATGACATTTGGAGATGGAGAATGCCCGATGAATATTCTGTTTTAGCATTTTATAATGGAAACGCTGAAGAGGCATACAAAACAACAGCTGTCATTATGAACAGTCCTATTTATGCTGCTCTTCCTCAAAACGAGAAGGATAGAATTGCTAAAAATATGGAGTTCTATTCGAAGTCTTTAACCCCTCAACCAGCAGAAGTAGCAGAACCAGTTGAATCTTGAGATATATAACTCAAAAAGTTATAAAATGCAAATCTTAAGATTTATACAATTTGTAAATGAATCAAACTCAATCAATGAGTCAGGAATTCCTTTATATAGAGGTACAGATTTCAATTCAGAAAGAACTATAAAAAGAAATAGACTTCTTCCAGAACTTCAGGATCTATTAGGGCAAGTAATGACTGGGGACTTAGAAGAAGTTACTCTCATTGCAGAAATTCCTTCTCAAGGTAAAAATGCACCACAATACATAAAAGATCTTTATGCAGAAATGGGCATGAGAGCTAAGCCAACTGAAGTAGAGCCTGAAGAAGGTGATGAATTTGCAGATAGATTTGAAGATGAAGACGAAGATATGGAATCAAACATTTTTGTAGATTCTGAATTTATAGTCAAAGAAGTTGATATGGTAAAGGGAGTAATTCTTGGAATTCCATACTCAATGAAGAATAAAAACGTAGTAATAGAAATCGATCCTGATAATGTTGATGAAGTTTTTATCAAATGATAAATTCTCAAGAAGATAATAAAGTTTTAGATTTCCATTTAGTAAAAATAGGGGAACACACTTTTGTTTTAGAAGAATGTAAAGACTTTCCCCAAGGCCTATCCAACAGAAAGCATCTCCTCGATAATGAGGGGATGCTTTTTAATTTTGGGGCCAATGCAAATAGATCATTTCACATGAAAGATTGTGAAATTCCATTAGATATTCTTTTTATAGAAAAGGGTAAAGTCAAAAAAATTTATCACAACTGTGAGCCCTGCTTATCTGATGATTGTTTAAAATACAGTTGTGATTCTGCTGATACTGTGGTGGAACTTTTGGGAGGAACTTGCAAAAGGAATAATATCAATGAAGGCTTGATTTACAGGCACTTTTAAGAAACTTTTCCTTCTTTAAGTATTAAAATCTTATGGTATATCAGTGCAGATCAAAAATGTCATTGTTTGAATCCGATTGGAGCGATAGGGAGATAGACTTAGATCATTTCCATTTCCAAAAAGAAGATGACAACGAGGTGTGCGGATGGTACAGAGGTATTTTTATTTCAATACTTAAAGAATCAATTAATGTCTTCGAAAAAGGAAATTCGAGTTTTATCTGAAAGGGATCACATTTTATTAAGGCCAACTGTCTATGTTGGAAGTGTTAAACCAACAGATGAAAAAGTTCCCATAATCAAACAGAATAAGGTTTTTGTAGAACAAAGGTCAATCTCTGTTGGAATGTATAAACTTTTCGATGAAGTTTTTTCTAATTCATTAGATGAAGCCAAAAGGATGGGAGGTAAGATGAAAAAGATCCTTATCAAGATTGACACTAAATCTAATTCAGTTTCTGTAGAGGATACAGGAAATGGCTTTTATAAAGGAACAGAAATTAATTCAACAAGTGGTAAAAGCAATATTGAAACTGCAGTTTCTCAATTAAGAGCTGGATCGAATTTTGAAAACGATGATGTAGAAGAATCTTTAGTGGGTACAAATGGAATGGGTGTAGCCTTGGTCAATGTACTTTCCAAACATTTTAGCATATCAACAACAAATGACAAATTTTCCTATTATCAAGAATGGAAAAACTACGAATCAAATGATCCTGTTATTGAAAAGAAAAAAGAATCTACCAAGACAGGAACAACTGTGAAGTTCATTCCTATTTCTGATGTATTTGGCGGATCTAAATGGGATAGGGAAGTTCTTTCCTCAATATTGATTCTAAAATATGATTTAATAAAAAGAGATCCCATATTGGATAAGCTCTCAATCGATCTTTTTTGGGATGAAGAAAAGGTAGATCTAGATCTTGATTTCTTACCAGAAGAGTCTTTTAAAATAAACACAGAAATTGGACAGATTTCAATTTGGGAAAAGTATGAAGGATCGGGTTCTTTAAGTTTTGTGAATTCTGCCCTTTGTTCAGGAATACACCAAAAAATAGTCAATGATTTTGTAAATGAAAGATTGGAAGACACTCTAGGGCATCATTTCTATGATTGTTTAATAGTCTTAAACTTGCCACCTAAATATGTTAAGTTCGGTGACCAGAATAAAACAAGATTTGTTACTACAAGGGAAGAAATTGAATCCCTTTTAATGTCGAAGTTTGGTTCTAAGTTACAAACATTTTTTAAAACCCCTCTTTATGATAGAATTTCAAAGAAAGTTGAGGAAAGGAAAAATGATGGCTACGTAAAAAAACTTAGAGCAGAGAAAAGAAAGGTCAACATCAAAAATTCTCATAAATATTTTCCTGCTCAAAGATCGGTTGCCGAAAATCTATTTATAGTTGAAGGACTTTCAGCTATGGGAAGTATTTTACAGAAGAGAAATCCTAAGGAAGATGGTGTCTATGCCCTGAAAGGGAAAATAAAAAATTGTAAAAACATAGGGGATTTATCAGACAACAAGGAGATTCTTGAGCTCATGCACATTTTGGGATTAGACCCCACTTCCAGAAACTCTGAAATAATTGGCTATAAAAAAATAGTAATTGCTACTGACCCCGACCCAGATGGTTCACACATAACAGCTCTTTTGATCAATCTTTTTTACAAGTGGTTTCCTATGGTCGTTAAAAATAAAAGGTTAGGTTCATTAAGAATTCCTTTGGTGTCAATAGGTGATGGAAAGAAAAGAAAATACTTTTGGGATTTAGACGAGTTTAAAAGATCTAAGCCATCCGGAACGGCAAGATACCTTAAAGGATTAGGATCGTTAGCTTTGGATGACTGGGAATGGGTTATGAAGGACAAATCCTTATGGATTATAGAAGAAAGTTCTGATAGCAAAGAGAAGCTTGAAATGGCATTTGGGGATTCCTCTGATGCTAGAAAAAAATGGCTATCAAATTAGATTTGAAAAAAAGATATATAGTTAAATGATCTTACGTCTAAACCAATTTGTTGTCGAACAAGAAGAAAAAAACACAGGAGAATCTCCTAAGGTTTTCAGTGGTCAAAAGGGACAAGGTAACCTTGTTATTAATTGGGAAAAACCAGATCTTGCTGAAGAAATAGATCATTATGATGATAAAGCAAAACTTGAATTCTATCAGCATAACATCACGATCGGTAACAAAGATATAGGTAAGGTTAGCCCAAGAGCAACAAAGTTCTATAAATACATCTCTGAGCCTTTTAAGAAGGGTCATTATGAGAATCTTCCTATTATATCAGATGATGAATTTAATGTCAACAAAATTCAGAACTTGATGGCATTTGAATTTGATAACATAACCACAGGAGCTTACGGTAAATCATATGGAGATGTTTTAATTAAAATTGCGGAGGATCTTAAAAATGATGGATCTTTAAATCTTCCTGCTCCGATAGTCATTAGATTTATCAACTTTGGTGAAACAAGAACATCCTCTGAATCAAGCTATTATTTGTTTTCTGGAAATAGAAGAATAAACTTGGCTTTGCAATATAACATTCCAATTAAAGTTTGGGTTGTTGATTTAGTTCCTTCAAGAAGAGATGTTAGAGAATTTGCAGCCCAAGCAGGAGCAACTTCTGATCCTGCTAAGTTTAAAAAGCTTTTGCGTAGATCCACTGGGAAAGACAACTTAGACAATCTCAACGCAAGAGAAAGATTCAAAATCATCCAATCTCTTAAGAATTTTTGATTATTTTTGTACTATGGATTATAAACCAAGAATGGGATATTGTTGTCTCTGTTTATCATTAGAAGATCAAGGCGTAACCACAAATAGAGGAATGGTTAAAAGAACATTCTTAGAAAGGGGTTTGGTCTATGTTTCAGAACTTGCTCTTAGAAATGTTAGGGATCTCATAAAAATTATCGAGTTTAATGGACAATCTGGGATTAGAATGTACAGAATGAGCTCTGATATGTTCCCTTGGTGTTCGGAATATGAATTAGAGGATCTTCCAGATTTCAAAGAAATAATGATAACACTGAAAAAAGCTGGGGATTTATCTAAGTCCTTAGACCAACGTTTAAGTTTTCATCCTTCACCTTATTGTGTTATAGCTTCAGAAAGAGCTGATGTAGTTACAAAATCAATAAAGGAGCTCAATCAGCATGCTCAGATTATGGATTTAATGGGTCTGGATCAAAGTTACGAATACCCAATCAATATTCATATTAATACAACAAAACCAACTAAACAAGAATCTGCAAAAAGGTTTTGTAAAATATATCTCGATTTACCACACAATGTAAAAAGCAGATTGGTTGTAGAGATTGATGATAAAAAATCACAATTTACATCAGTAGATCTTATGAATCTTGTGCATTCAAAAATAGGAATACCAATCACATTTGATTATTTACATAATATTTGCAATCCCCCTTCAGGACTAACAGAATACGATTCGCTATCAATATGTGTTTCTACGTGGAAAGATTTTACTCCATTAGTCCATTATTCGGATTCCAGAAAATTATTTGAGGATTCAAGTTCTAAAGAGGTTGCACATTCCGATTGGATACATCAGAAAATAGAGACACATGGATTTGAATTGTCAATTGAATTGGAGGTAAAAATGAAGGATTTGGCTCTACTTAAATATCTAAAAGAATTCAATTGAATTTGATGGTAAATTAAAAGATAATTTCTGATAGATACCATATGGAAAAAATCAGAAGAAATTGTCCCTCTTGTAACAGTGAAATAACTTATTCGGGTTTGTATTTTTTGAAAAGAGCTGAAAGAAAAGGTTCATTGTGTAAAAAATGCGCTGTATCAAAAATTTGGGAAAACGACGAACTTAGAATTAAAGCCTCAAATTCTAGGAAGAAATATCTTTCGGAATTGTCCGATGCTGAAAAAAATATAATAAACGAAAAAATATCAAATACTAATAAGAAGCTATATGAAAGAAAATCTGATGATGAAAAAGAGCAGTGGAAAAAATTATGCTCTGAGACAACTAGGGAAAGATGGAAGGATTCAATATTTAAAGATGAGTTAAGGAAAAAATTATCAGATAAAAATTGGTCAAAAAGGGAAGATGCAAAAGAGATTAAACAAAAACAGGTTAATTCAAGGATAGAGAAAAATAACGGGAGCTACCATAATGGCCCAGGAAGATGTAAAGAATTTCTAGTTGGTGGATTAAAATGTTACGGAACAGCGGAGAAAAAATATATAGAGATTCTTATCGAAAATAATTTAGATCTTCCAAAAAAACCTACATCTTCAATTAAAACAAAATATGGTACATATACACCAGATTTTGAATTTGAAGATTTCTACGTTGAAGTAAAATCTACCTTCACCTATGATGTTTTAATGGGAAAATCCAGTTACAGCAAGAATGAAAAATCCAATCCTAAGCAATTACAAAAACTAAAACATATCTCCAAAAACATCAAGCCAATAAAAATATGCTTGGTTGACGGAGAAATTTTTACATATATCGGAATATAAAATAATATAAAGAAAATTAATAATGTCAGACGAACTCGATTTAACCAACTCTAGAATAATCCCAGAGAACGAAATTTACTTAGTCTCAATTCAGGAATCAATTGAGGAAAATTTTCCTAATTGTAAGATCAAGGAGGATCTTGGTAATTTGAATTTAGTTTTTGAGGATTTACTGGATAAAGAGAAACTTCAAAGTTTTCTTAACTACTTAATGCAGAAATATCCTGAAGCCTAACATGAGAAAATTATTTTCTTATGTTTTCTTTGTAGTTGGAGGCATTCTAGCTTTTATCTTTCTTTGTTTCGTAGTCCTCTTATTGGAGATTAACCGGATCCTAGGAAAAATTTCTTCTTTTTTCAAATCTAAAAAATGAGTGATTATTATCAAATATTAGGAGTTCCTGAAACAGCTGACAATGATCAAATCAAAAAAGCTTACCGAGATTTAGCTAAAAAATTCCACCCAGATAGAAACAAGGAACAGGGTGCTGAGGAGAATTTCAAAAAGATATCTGAAGCATACGAGAATCTAAGTGACCCTGAGAGAAGAAAAAGGTACGACTTTTCAAGAAAAGGTGGAAATCCATTGCAGGATATGTTCAATGGATTCAACTGGGGAAATCCATTTACTAGTGGTCCATTTGGAGGTAACCCTCAGAATTTTACAAAAGGAACTTCTCTTAATATCAATCTTCAAATAGGATTAAATGAAATCCTCAATGGAATTGAAAAGAAAATCAAAATAAAAAGAAGTAAAAAATGTTCACCTTGTCAAGGAACTGGGGCTTATGACTCTACCTCTTTTATATCTTGTGGTCAATGCTCAGGATCTGGATTCATTACCATTAATAAGACTAATGGTTTTGTTCAGGTAAATTCAGTTCAAACATGTCCATCGTGCTCAGGATCGGGAAGGGTAGTTTTAGAAAATTGCCACACGTGCTTTGGGTCTGGACTAAAGGATACTGAAGATATTGTTGACATAAAAATTCCTGCAGGTGCTTCTGATGGGATGCAATTTGTAGTTGAAGGTAAAGGTAACGAGTGTAAAGGTAATGGAAGAAACGGGGATCTTTTTATTAAAGTGAAGGAGATTCAAGACCATTCTTTTGTTCGTAGAGGAATAGATTTAATTAGTTCAAGAACCATCAGCTTTATTGACGCTTCATTGGGAACTAATATTGATGTTGAAATGCCTAACGGGGAAAAGTTAAAGGCAGTAGTTGATCCTGGAACAATTCCTGGAACAGTACTTAGATTCAGTCAAAAGGGAATCCCAAATATGGGATTTGGAAATATTGGAGATTTCTTGATTGAACTTAATGTGAAAATCCCTGAAAACTTAACTGAAGAGCAAAAACAATTTTTACTAGAACTTAAAGACAACGAAATATTCCAATGACATCCATTTTCTTTTTTTATCTACTTAGTGTTTGGGGTTTTACTCACATAGTTGTTGCTTCTAAAATCCTTCAAAATTTCAGAGATTGGGTCACAATTAAATCCGAGTTTTTTGGATATCTTTTGGATTGCTACCAATGCTTTTCTTTTTGGACATCTATGATTTTATATTTTGCATTGCCTGGATTACAGGAACTTAGTCCCAGAATCTCCTTGCATAATTTTCAATTATCATTAGACCCAATATTATATTCATTCATCGGATCAGGTCTTGTTTCTTTTTTAGCTGCGTTTTTATCCCTGATTATTAAGAAAAGCAAATAGGATATATAGATTTATGAAGAAATCTGTACTGTCCTTCAATGAATATTTCTTAAATGAAGACACCTTTGGTGTAACTGGATCTACCACCACAACTGATGATAGTGGAACAGGAAGACCAGAAACTGAAAGAGAAACAAAATCAAGAATTGCAGCTGATTTAGTAAAAGGTCTATTTGGTGGAGTCCAAGGATTAACAGGTTCAGTTGATTCATCAATTGAAATAACACCGGAGGTTAAGGAGTCAAGACCTTATAAAGGATGTGGCGCCAGTGAGCCGTTCAAATTGGAAAGAACCCCAATTTCGGTTAAAACCTTTAAGATCCTTTTAAAACATTTAGAGGATAAAAATGCTGGAGAGTATTCTAGAGCAATAAAGGAGCTTGATGAAAAAAGAGCTGTTATTATTGGTATCAGAAACAGATTAAATGTCAAAAAAGATTCTGCTAATCAGGACAGATTTACTGATGCTTTGTATTTCATTTCTGGAAATGCAGATGATGGAGGTGATATTACGGCTGGAGCAACAGGAGCAACTGGTGCACCAGTTGCTCTAAATACTACTGCATCTACAGGACCGAAAGAATCAAAAGTACTTTCTTTCGAACTATTTTCCAAAATGAACGAGAGTGACAAAGATCCTTTTAACAACACTAAGGATCTATCACTGCCTAAACTTTCCATAAGTGAAACTGAAGGTGTAACAGGAGCAGCCACAGCAGCTGCTACTGGCACAACTGGTGCTACTTTTTTGGGTGCAGGATCAACTGCAACTAATGTCAACTTAGGTGATAAATTTGTTCCTTACCAAATAACAACAGTACCAAGTTTAGCATTTTACGGTAAAAAGCCATTAAATCCGAAGGGTACAGGAATCAAAATCCCAGGAGACACCATCTACTATTTAAAAGATTCGTCAATAGGTGATGAGAAATATAAGATGATGGTGGAGGGGGAAAAAATCAAAGTCGGTAGATATCCAGTAGGAGTCACTAGATACGAAACATACAAACCTGCAGAGGTTTTTGTTGAGGACTGTGGAATGCAAATCCATAGATCTTCCACAAAAGGTGTTGGTGTATGTGTTGGCCCTTACTCTGCTGGATGTCAAGTTTTTGCAGACTATGATGAATACAAAGACTTTATCTCTAAAGCTGAGAGGGAACAAATGAATGCAGGTAAATTCATTTATGCTCTTATTCAACTTGATGATATCGATGAAAAGGTATTACAAGACGCTATGAACGGAATTAGCCCCGAACAAGTTGCTCTTGCTGCAACAACAGGAGAGGAAGGAGTAACTGGGGCAGAATCAACAGAAACTACAACTGATACTACTGGTGACGAAGATTCAGAAATTGTAGATAATTCTGGACAAATTGCTGGATTAGCTAAATTCATACAAGAGGAAAAGGACAAATACAACTCGGACGAAGAAGAAACAATCAAAAGGTACAATAGTGTTATTAAGTCTGATGACGATTGGAAAAAATTAGAGAAAAAATACGGATCAAATATTTGGTCAGATTTAGATTCTTTTCTCGATTCGGATGAATTAGAACAACTCAAATTTAGGAACACTAAAGCCTTAGAATAAAAACTTAAAAAGCCCAAAGGGGCTTTTTTTATGAAATTAAATCGGTTTCGGAGGGTAAGATGTTTAAATTGATCCCTTTATATGGAAACAAAAAAAACATTAACTATCTCTGAACAGATTGATAATGACTATAGAAAATATGCTCTTTATGTTATCCAAAGCAGAGGAATCCCTAATTTCTACGATTGCTTAACTCCAGTCCAAAGATTGATTTTACAAAATTCTCCAGGTGCTTTTAAAAAGACTGTTGGCGTCATAGGGGAAGTTTTTGGGACAGGGCTATACCACCACGGAGACTGCGTTGCAGGGGATACAAAAATAGAATTAGCAGATGGTAACCAAATTACAATAGAAGACTGGTATAATAAAAATCCAGAATGTGATTTATTGGTTTCTTGTATCGATACTGAAACTGGTGAAAAAACTTTCGGGATTGGACATTCTCCAAGGATCGGTCAAATTACCAACGAATTAATTGAGATTGAATTAGAAACCGGTGAGGTTATTAAGTGTACTAAAAATCATCCCTTTTATGTTGATTCAAAATGGATTAAGGCTGAAGATCTTGAGGAAGGAATGGATATAAAAGATTTCTACCATCACGTTGGATATATAAAAGTAAAAATCCATGATGATAAAAAAATGTAAGAATTGCGGGAAAGATTTTGAATCCGAGCTAAATCTTAATAAGTATTGCAACACAAAGTGTAAGTCACAGGATAAATTTTTTGAAATACAAAGTACAGGAAAACCATTTAAAGTTTGGAAAAAAAATTATGAGAAATATCCTGAATTTTATAATTCACTCAAAAGCTATAAAGATAGGTATAAAAATAAATGCTTTATATGTGAAAAGGAATATGAAAAATTTAGTATGTGCTGCTCTGAATCTTGCTCATTAATCATGAAAAAACAAAGCACATTTTTATCGACAGGATCAAATCATAATCTATCAAGAGACTCGATTGCTAGAAAAAATATGGTAGAATCTTTGAATCAAAAATATGGCGTTGATAATGTTTTTGCTAGAAATGATGTTTTGTATAAATTAAAAGAAACATGGATACAAAAATATGGATATACTAATCCTTCGAAGGTTGACCAAATTAAAAACAAAAAAAGGGCTACTGCGGAAAAGAATGGATTTTGGGCACCTAAAGAAATGATGGACTTAAAAAGTATTTATGATGAGAATGTTCACAACATCACATGGAGTCAAATGAGAAGATATGCTAAAATAAAATTTGGTGATGATATTTGGGAAAAAATTACCGAATCCAGAAAACTCCAACAGTCTGAATGGTTAACCATTGATCACAGGTATTCGAGATGTTTTGGATTCAAACACAACATCTCTCCAGAAATTATAGGGCACATCTGTAATTTAGAGATTATTAATTTCAGCGATAATGCAAAGAAGAATAGTAGTTGTTCAGTAGAAATAAGCGAATTAATAAAAGAAATACAGGAATTTGATAGAATAGTTTATAAAAAATGAAAATTAAAAAAATAAACAGAATCAAATTAGATTCACCAGAAAAGTTCTATGATATTACCGTTGAAAATTATCATAATTTTATTATTGGTGATTCCAAAATAGTTTGTCATAATTCTTCTCTTTCACAGGCAATTTGCAAATTAGCTAGACCTTTTGGTTGTTCTGATCAGATTCTTTTAGGTGATGGATTTTTTGGAACCCCAGTTAATCCTTCCCCATCAGCCCCAAGGTATACTCAAGTTAAAATATCATCCAAGTACAAAGACATAATTGAAAAATACAAAGATCTAAATCAACCAAACGAAGAAGGTGGATTTGATTGGATTCATGTTGATTATCCTATAGGATTGTCCACACATATTGTGGGAATTGCAGTGGGATACAAATCGAATATTCTTCCAAGAAAGCCAGATGAACTAATTACCTATTTAGATGGAAATAAGACCAAAAAACTCAAGCCATACTTCAGAGGTTTTAAGGGTAAAATCACAAGGGTTGATTCACTGAAGTCTGCTTGGCTTATTGAAGGAGAGACAGAAATTGACTTAAATTCTAGGACATTTAAAATAGATTCTATTTCACCATTGCAGAGATATGAATCTTTCTTTACTAGATTGAATTTAGCTTTAGAAAAGACTGGTTTAAATTACAAAATAGATAATTTTTCAACAGAGGAAGTTAAGATCAGTATCAAGTTTAGATGTACAGACCAGGAATTTAAAAATGTTTGTGAAGTTCTACTTAAAGAAACTAAACAGATAGTAACTGAAAATATAGTTTTTGTAAAGGACGGAAACGTCCTTGAATATGATTCAATTGAAGACTATTTGGAAGACTTTATAGTTCACAAGGAGCAAACTGTTTTAAAAAGGTTTGAAAGAGATTTAGTCTATCTTCAGGACGAATTAGATTTCTTGGAAGCTAAATTAAAATTCCTACTTTTTATGTCGGAAAAAAAGAGAGCAGCACAAGAAGTACTGGATTTCTTAGCTCCTTTCAAGAAAGAGATATCAAGAAGGCTTGAATCTATTTCATTGACTAAATTGACAAAAGATGAAATAGAAAAAACAAAGCAGGAAATTAATTCTTGTAAATCCGATATAAAGAACAAGAATCTCGAAATCAAAACTCAAAAATCGAAGGTTTTGAACATAGAGAAAGAACACAAGAGAATATCCAAAAAATCCTCTAGAACAACATCACTCATGAGTGAAACAAAAGAGGAATTCCATAACGGAATAAGAATTTGGGATCCTGAAAATGAAATTGACCCACAAATGGATCAAGAATTAGAAACAAATATAGAAAATGAGTAAAAAAACACAAACCTGGAATTTTAGAATAGTAAACTCTACTAATTTTATCTCTTTCCTTAAAAAGCTTAAATTGGTAGACAAAAGTGTACCTCTTGAAATTGAAGGAAGCAATGTTTTTGCAAAGGTAAGAACTCCTGATAAATCTGTTATTAAATATGTCAGTGTTGATCTGAATGAAATATTGGAAGGTGATTTACCTCCTAATAGATTAAAAATAGGAATTCTTGAAATAGGAAAACTCATTGACGTATTCAAATATTTTGGACCAGAAGAAGAACTCAACCTAATCATTGAATCCCAACCTTATGAAAAGGATTTAATTGCTACGAGCTTAAAGTTTTCTTCTTCGTCTTTGAATATCTTTATCAAATGTGCAGACATAAGTCTTTTAGCTTACATAGATGATAACATTCAAAGGCAAATACACTCTACAGAGGGATCTGAAATTAACTTTGCCATCACAAGCGAGTCATTCCAAAAACTCTCATCCTTAACAGGAATAGAATCAAATTCAGAGGAACTTTTGCATTTTGATGTACACGAATCAGGAGTAACTGTCAGAGGTAATTCTTTCCAATATCAGATTATCAAAGGATCTACTCCTAATGGATTTAGTAATCCAAGTGTTTATACCATTTACAAGAACCAGTTTTCTTATATTGATCAAGAATCGTCAGAAATACATTTTCACGAAAATAGAATTCTTGTTAAATCAACCCAGTCAGATTCAGTAATAGCAATAGGTTTAGTAGAAGTTTAAAATGAAAGAGGAAGACTACGAATCACTCTCGCTAGAAGAGTTGAATGACAAGCTGAAGGCCCTACAAAAGCAGTCATCTGATTTTTATAACGAAGAACAAGCAGTTAAGCTTACGCTCAATAGTATCTATGGAGCATTAGGAAACCAGTACTTCTCGTTGTTTAATCCAGATGTGGCGGAAAGTGTTACTTTGCAAGGTCAGGACATTTGGAAATTTGCAGAGAAAATAGTCAATAGGTACTTTAATGAGATATGGCATCTTGACACTGAGCTTCATGAAAAAATGGAGGTCAGAAATGCAAGAAAAATAACTCTAGACATGGTTTGCTACGGTGACACTGATTCGGTTTTTTCTGGGTCTAAATTATTGATAATGAACGACATAGGAGAAAAAAAGGAGATTTTGATAGAGGATTTTTTTAATAATTTGGCAGAATACGAGGAGATCTTCGTAGATCATAAGGGTAATCATATTATAGAAACCAAAGGATTTTCATCTGCTAATTATAAGAACGAAAAAATAGAATATTCAGGAATTAAAAAAATAATACGTCATAAAGTTAGAAAACCTAAGTGGAAAATAACTACGGAATCTGGTAAGGAGGTTATAGTTACTAATGACCATTCAGTAACTGTTTTTAGAGATGATAAAAAAATTCACATTAAGCCTTCCGAAATAAATTTAGATACTGATAAAATTTTATCTATAGATATTGATATATAACATATAAAAAAATATTATATGGGGATAGAATTTTTAAAATCACTAGTAAAAAGATACAATAAGGAGCCAAATATTAATAACTGGAGGCTTCTAGAAGATCATATAGATGATAAACATTTTTGCAAAGATTGTGGCGAATCTATATTCTATTACAATTCGAAAATAAGAGTTTCTAAAGAAGGTAATTTGTATTATGATAAAACAGTGACGTCTTGTAAGACTTTTAAAAAAATAGAAGATAAAATTTACTATCTTAAGGTTTGCCAAAAATGTATTTCAAATAAATTTCCAGAATATCTTACAATGAATAGATCCCGTGTTTTTAACGTAATGAATAAAATAACGGTATATGCTTTTGATATCCCTAACGAAGAAGCTAAGAAATTTACACAAACAACAGCAGTAACCCTCAATAATTTAGTTAAAAAATATGGTGAGATCGTGGGCAAAGAAAAATGGGAAAATTATAGAAGACTCCAAGCAGAGACTAATTCTTTAGAATATAAGAAAGAAAAGTATGGATGGGGTGAAGAAGAATTTGATAGATTTAATAAATCCCGAGCAATAACCCTTAGGAATATGATTAAAAAATATGGTGAAGATGAAGGGACCAAAGTTTTTAACCAATATGTAGAAAAACAAAGAGTTAATGGTAATTCACTTTCTTGGTTTATTGATAAACACGGAAAAGAAAAAGGGGAAAAGGTTTTTAGAGAAATGCTAAAAGGCAAATTAAAAGGAATTAACAGAGTTGTAAATTCTAAGCCTTCTAGAGATCTTTTTATTAAGTTGGATAATATTTTAGAAAATAAATATGAGATATATTATTTCAATAAAAACAACGAATTTGAAGTTGTAATTGAAGAAACCGGGAATGTATATTACCTTGATTTTTTCATAAAAGAATTGAATGTTTGTATTGAATTCTTCGGAGACTATTATCATTGCAATCCTAAAAAATACAAAGATCCTAATTCTATAATTAAATTTGCAAGAATTCACACAGTGGGAGAAATATGGGAAAGAGATAACAGAAGAATAGAAAATTTAAAAAAATACAGGGGAATAAAAACTATAGTAGTTTGGGAATCTGACTATTATAAAAACAAGGACAATGATGATTTTTACAAAAAAATTATTAAGCAATGTATAGAGAAATAGAATTTCAAGGAAAGTTTGAAAAAATAAGATCTTGTGAATGTATTGGTGAGTTTGAGGATGAGTATGTTTACGATTTAGAGATTGATGAGGAAGGATACGATAACCAGACTTTCTTCGCTAATAATATCTTAGTACATAATTCTAATTACATCAACTTAGGAGCTGTCATGGATTCATGTGAGTTTGACTGTGAGCCCTTTGAATTTGTGAAGCGATTAAATGAATATAGGTTAAAGGATTATATTAAGAAGTGTTACGAGTTATACGCGCAAAAATGGAACACCGATAATTATCAAGATTTTGAATTGGAGAGTTTGTCATACTCTGGAATATTTTTAGGTAAAAAGAAATATGTATTGCATATAGCTTGGCAAGATCCTAATAAAGATTTATTCCCAAAACTTTCTAAAATAAAATCTACTGGTATCGAATTAGCTCAAGGGGGTACTGCTCCTTTTGCCAGGGAAAAACTCACATTCTTATTAAGACACATTTTTGAGAGAGGAAAAGATTTCGATATCAGAGAATTTGTAAAGATCCTTAAAGAAATCAAAAATGAATTTAAAATTCAAAAACCAGATCAAATTTCTATAGGAACTTCTGTAAATAACATTGAGAAATTCATTATCAATGACACTACTAAATTCGAAGTTGCTAAGGGGTGTCCAATGCACGTTAGAGCTGCTGGTTATCACAATTATGTCCTAAATAACTCGAAATACAAAGCCAAGTATAGTTTGATAAGATCTTCTGAAAAGATCAAGTTTTACTATGTTAAAACCAAAAACGAGAATGAAAATAACGTGTTTGGTTATCTTAATGGCTCATATCCCTATGAAATTGCTCCACCTGTTGATTTCGACGAGCAATTCAATAGGGTAATTCTTGATCCTATAAATCGTTTTGTTGAAGCCATGGGATTTTCTCCTTTGTCTCCAAACCTCTTACTTGTTCGATCGCTTTTCTAAAATTACTCTCCAAGATATATAGAAGAAAAATCTTCTATGACTTTTGATGAGTACAGACAGAAAGGTTCAGCTATCGGGGATATAATTTCTCCCTCTAAAAGCTTAGGTAAATCCCTCGATGAGCACTTTGTGAATTTGCTTGGGTTTCAAGCACAATTAAAAATCATGCACTGGGGAACAGAATCATATGCTGAACATAATGCTTATGGAATGACCTATGAGAGTATAGATGATGGATTGGATGCTTTAGTAGAGTCTTATCAGGGTTATCATGGAAGATTAGATTTCGGAACAGGGTGCGACTTCATATCTTTTAAAGATGTTGAAGTCAATTCTTGGTTAGGGTCAATGCTTGAGTGTTTGAACAGCTTAAGACAAGAATTCTCAGAATCTGACCTCCAAAATTTAACTGATGAATTGATAGCTAGTGTTTCTAAACTTAAGTATCTTCTTTCTTTAAAATGAAAAAATTAAAATCTTTCGAGTCATTTATCGAAGAAGCTAAATCTTATAGCGGAATTAGTTTCCAAAATGTTCCGAAGGCTGTTATCGACTATCTTGATGGTTTGGTTGGACCGAGAATCCTTGCTAAATTTTTTGGAGATCAAAATTTCAAGAATATTGCTCTCGAAGAAAATGATGAGTTGGAAGGAAATCCAATTCTCATCAATTGGGATGACTTTACTTTTAGGATTCCATTTATAGAGTATGGACCAAATAGCAACACAATTTACTTAAGTGACGATCGTAATTCTGAAGCTGGTGAAACAATTGAAATGCTTAGAGAAAGATTTGATATAAATATCATTGCTAGAGAGCTTGATTTTGATGGATTTATTCCACATTACAAAAAAACCAATGTGGTAAGCGAAATAATTTCAGATCTGGTAGCCAAATCTAGAAAGGAAAGCAATTTTTTTAATGTCTATGACTCTGATTTTAGAAATACTCCAGAGTTTCAATTTCTCGAAAAGTTTGGAACTAAAGTGTCGTCTACTCCCTTACAGGCCAAAAGAGGAGTTTTGGTTTTAACAATTCCTGGGGAATTTGGTCAAATTGCAATATACCCCAATGGATATTTAAGAAGACTCGGTGAAAGGTCTCAGGTCTTAACAAGTAATCCTGATCTCAACGTTCCAATATACACTTTGGAAACACTGAGAAAAAAACTGTCTTATATTTTAGAACTCGTTTTAAAATCAATTTTAAAAAAATCAGGTATCCCATCAAAAGAGGTTTCACCTATTATAAGCCAAATAAGTGGAGAAAAATCTGCGAGGTACTACGAATTAGCAAAACAATTGATTCAAAAATATCCAGAGTTAGCGGCTGTTCTTCCTGATCCTGAAGGGCAATTCGATCCTGATTTAAAAGCTGGTGCTAAGATGCTTACCAGGTTTGGTGCTTTCGGTTCTTAGATTTGAAACTTAAGATTTTATTTTCCTATAAAAATAAAATGCTTTATGTCTTTTAATAAAAGATTCTTCAATTGGGAGGGTTTAGTATCATCAGCTTCCACAAGTTCTTTTGAATCTTTTGATCATGGAATCATGAAAATAGATGCTCACATTTCAGATTGTCAATCGTCAGGTGAATTTTTAAAACTCTATTCAGATTCAAATGAGGCTACAAGAAGATTATTAAAAGACTTGCTTTGCGAAAGAGAAGTTTTTAGCAAAGATTTTATTAAGCTCCATTCTGTTATAAGGAGTCAGAACAACGAAGAAAAACATGAAGAGGGAATAAACTCCTATGTTGAACTTTTCTTCAATAAGTGGGGTGACTTTGCAATCAAATACAAAAATATTTTAGAAATATGAAAGATAAAATTGAACAACCAACATTAAGATTGGATCTATCAGGAACGCCTTGGATAAAGTGCGAGGGTGGAAATATGCTTTGGGATTCTTCTATGCTTTTCAAAAGGCTTTCGCCATTAGTTAGCCCATCCGGTAAGGAGGAATTACTTCCTGCTGAGATTATTATCTGTAAAAAATGTGGAAAGGTTCCTCAGTTTTTCTGGGAGAAAGCGAAAGAAATCCCTGATGAACTAAGGTCAACTTGTCATTTGTCTGCCTTAGAAAAATAGGAAAACATTTTTTTATCCTGGTTTTTTCTATTATCTTTGTCTAAACTTAAAAAGCAAAGATTATGGAAACTAGTAAATTCTCAAGTTTTTATTCTTCTTTTAAAGAAGCAGTTAATAGGATAGGCAAGGTTTGTATGTTCTTATTTGCTGCCATCTTAGGTTATTTGTCTTGCGAGATTTATCATCTTACTAAATCTTCCAGGAAGGGTGCTGACATCAAAACCATTACTGAAACCTCTGTAGCTTTAAATGAAAGAGGCGAGCTACTCCTGATTGATCGTAAATCTGGGGATTTTACTATCTACCAGGATTCTGTGGGGATCTCAATATTTCACCACTATGCTAAGGATCTACAAGCAGACTACAAAAAACAAAATTAAGAATTATGAAAAACTACCATATTTTATTAGTTCTTCTGTTTACCTGTATGCTAAGTGTTCCCTTACGGCATGTACTGGGTAACGAACAATTCTCACAAATAGAATTTTCAAGCATTTCTGATAATGATATTCCTGCATGTGTACAGATGTATAACTCGATCGAAAAGCATTCAAAAAAATACGGAATACCTTTAAGATATGCTTTAGGTGTTGCTTATGTTGAAACAGGATATGCTGGACCTCTTCAGTGGAATTACAAACCAAATTTAGTTTCTCCCGCAGGTGCTTTAGGTCCAATGCAAATAATGCCTGGAACTGCTAATCTCATGTGGGACAATAAAAAAATACCACACGATAAAATTTTAAATGATATTGATTTCAATGTGGAAACATCAATGAAACTTCTTTCAAAGCTTCATAAAAAATATGGGGATTGGAAAACAGTATTCGGCTGCTATAATACTGGTAAGCCTTGTATTAACAGCTATTCTGAGAAAGTATTTAATTTTAAAACAAACAATATATGAAATACCTATCGATTGATTTAGAAACAACAGGACTGGATCCGGTAAAACACCACATTCTAACCTTCTCTGCAATTTTGGAGGACACTTCAAAAAAGTTAGAATTTGAAGCTTGTCCTAAACTTAACGTTTATGTTTTAAGGGATGAAATTATTGGAAGCCCTTATGCCATCAACATGAACTCAAAAATCATAGCTTCAATTTCTAGATTTTTGGGTCTTAAAACTGATGAAGAAAAAATAGGTTTTGGTGAATCTGTTAACGGCATCTTCTTACAATCTTCAGCAGTCGCTTCTTATTTTTATCTCTGGAACCTTGTTCATCATCAGGAAAAGCAAGAGTATCTTAATCTCTTAGATCCTATCCATTGGTGTAATCGACTGCAATCTGATAAATCAATAAAAATGGTTGCAGAAATCCGTGAAGCTGAAGGGCCAATAACTGTGAATGCTGCAGGTAAGAACTTTGCAACATTTGATAAAAAATTTATAGACCAAATTGAAAAGTTCTATTATCTTGTAAGATTCAGACAACGCGTATTGGATCCGAGTGTTCTTTTCATTGATTGGGAAAACGACACTTCTGCTCCTGATCTTGCACAATGTAAAGAAAGAGCCCAAATCGAAGGAATAGTTACACATGACTCGATCTACGATGCTTGGGACGTGGTTTCATTATTTAGAAAACATTATTAATATGGATAGAGTACTTTATCTTGTTCGTGGACTACCTGGGAGTGGAAAATCAACATTTGCAAAACAGTTAGGGGGAGATCACTTTGAAGCTGATATGTTTTTTGTAGGGGAGGACGGTAGCTATGATTTTAAGCCCGAACTAATCAAAGAAGCCCACAATTGGTGCAGACATAATGTCATGTCAGCTATGAAAGAGGGTTCACCAAAAGTAGTAGTTTCTAACACATTTACCATGGATTGGGAAATGAGTGCTTACTATCTTATGGCGGAGGAATTGGGTTATGTGGTTTTTTCTATAATAGTAGAAAATAGACACAAGGGCCAAAACATACATGGCTGTCCTGATGATAAAATAGAGATCATGCGTGAAAGGTTTGAGGTTAGACTCTAAGTAGAAACTCCGAAGGGGGCTAAACTGTATAAATATTATAGATGGCTAAAAGAATTAAAGATAACGACTCAGTTCAAAATTTATTCGATTACAACGTTGATGTAGATTCTAGAATTATCTACATGGGCAGTGTTTACAATAATTCGGAGGGTGAGTCAGGTGTTGACAGTTTCATGGCCGAGTATTTTATCAAGGCCATGTACCTTTTAGAATCCAAAGATCCTGAGAAGGGGGTGACCATCATTATGAATAATCCAGGGGGTGATTGGTACCATGGGATGGCAATTTATGATGCAATTAAATCATCTAGTTGTTTTTGTACTATAAAGGTCTTTGGTCATGCCATGAGTATGGGTAGTGTTATTTTACAAGCTGCTGATCACCGAGTAATGATGCCCAATTCTAGATTTATGATACACTATGGTTACAACGCAATAAACAACCATTCTAAAATCTACGAGAAGTGGTCAGAAGAGAACAAGGTTCTTCTTTATGAGATGGAAAACATTTATCTAGATTCCATGATGGCTAAAGAGGAAGAAGAGGGAACAGGATATCTTGCCAGAATAATCTCTTCAATTATGACCAGACTCAAGTCAAGAGAGTATCCTAATCCTGGAAATTCTGCTTACAAATTCTCAAGATCTCTTAAGGTGAAAAGAGAAGAAGTAAGGGAAGTACTAAGAGAGATGCTTAATTTTGATACCATCCTAACCTCAAGAGAAACTGTAGATTTAGGATTGGCCGATGAAGTCTTCTTCAGACCTTAATTTATCTTTGGGATATCATTCCAGTCAGTAGTCCATTTGGGAGAGAGAAATTCTCTTCTTGTCATCCACTCTTGATTTGTTACGCTTGGTCTATTTTTTCTTTGGATATCGTCCTGGAATATTCTAGGTGATATAACATTCTCTGGAACCAGATCTGTAAAAATAACTCCTGCTTTTTCCCAAGGCTTTAGAGGAAGATTTTCCATATGTTCTTGTAATTCATCCCATACATCTTGGATGTTATTCGATGGATTCATTAGGAATATCTTTTTTGACCAAACAAAGAAATTATCCTTGAACCTATTTGTGGTTGCGTAGATTACTACAGTGTTACCCTTTAACCCTTCTGACTTTAATTTTTTGATTGAGTCCTCGAGAAATGTCCATATTGAATCTTGGACTTGTTCTTTTTGCCAAACGGATTTTCCGAAGCTTCTAGATGATGAGACAACCTTTGGTTTTTTAAACTTTGTTTGGATTGGGTGGACTAGGTTTTCATGAAGCTCAAGCCATGTTCTTAAGCCAACCACTGTCATTAATTTTCTAACATGGAAAGGCTGTAATTTTTTAAAATCCCCTATTGTATTTACAGATAGGGAATTCAATTTTTCTGAAGACCTATCACCTATACCCCACACTTCGCTTATGTGCATATCATCTATGCTTTGAATGTCCCAATATGAACACACACCATTTAGCTCTGTTCTTTTTTTAGCAAAGCCATTCATTATTTTGGAAAGTGTTTTATTTGGAGCTACCCCAATTGAAACTGGAATTCCAACTAACCTTTGAATTTCTTCTCTCATTAAAGTTAGATAAGGCACTAGATCTTTTTCACTTAGGTGGCTTACGTCTAAGAAACACTCATCAATAGAATAGATTTCTACGTCTCTACAAAATCTTTTCAATATATTGTTTATGCGATCTGAGATGTCCCCATATAAAGAATAGTTGGAAGAAAATTTTCTGATGCTTTCTTTTAACGAGTCATCTATTTGAAAATAAGGACTTCCTTTTCCAACACCAATTTTTTTAACCTCTTGACTTCTTGCTATAACGCATCCGTCATTATTGGAAAGCACTACAGTTGGTGTTGTTAGAATTTCTGGATTAAAAATTCTTTCACAGCTCACATAGAAGTTGTTGCAATCTAATATGGCTATTTTTTTATCTGATTTAATTTCCATGTGATTGTACCCCATAAATTTTTTGGATCTATTTGTCTGTAGAATGCTACTGTTATTTTTCCTTCTTCTGTTGAAAGAACAAGGTCATCTTGATTTGGATAAATGGAACGATCAACAATGAGATGATCTCCTTTTTTTATTCCAAATTTTTCTTCACCTTCCCAAAGGAAAAAGAATGTGCAATAGGGATCTTTTATTAAGAGATCATTTGTATCTAATCTCTTGTCAACATATGCTCTTGCTGGAGATCCAAATCCTGTTGTTTTTGTGTTTATTTTAAATCCTTCCATCGATACAAAGATAATTAATTTTTTCTGTTATGGATAGAAACTTTGTCAATTTGGATAAATATGAAAGATATATGGGTCCGATCGGAATTGATTGGCAATAGAGTTCTTTGATGTGATGCAGGCAGTGTTAGATGGAAACACTTTAATTACCTATCAAACCTCAAACGGCAACGTTTACAATGTAGAGGATATCATGAGTATCCCAACTTCTCTTTCTCGCAAAGGTTACACTGTGCCAGTAATGGAAGAAGCTGAGTTGCTATTAGCAGCTTAAGCGACAGGCGGTAACTGCCTGGATTTAAAAAAAGTTACAACCTCATGAAATTCGGCTCATACCGAAGAGTAAATGCCACTGAGCATTAAGTGGACAAATAAATGCAAAAACCAAGGATTGTTATCTTCCTTCCAAAAATTGATAGCTATTTTGTCCATTTAGAAAAATTGACTAAGCCTGTGAAAGAGCGCAATTAACTTGTTGAGCAAGATGGGGGTTCGAATCCCCCCGGATCCACCAAAAGCCCTTACGGGCTTTTTTTATTTGTGATAATTTTATTACATTTGGAATATGGAAAACATCATAGAAGTACCTGAAGCTAATGGAATGCCTTTAGAAAGGTGGACTGCTTATATGTACTGTGTGGCATGTTTAAGAAATCTTCCGTCTGGAACTTTCTCTATAGGGGAAATTGAAGGGATGAGTATAATTAGAATCAAATGATGGAAGAATTTGAAAGGGAGGAAGGGATAACTTATGTGGTTCATTTTAAGAAATTTCCACATGATGTCTATATAGGAAGGCCAAGTAAATGGTCCAATCCCTTTACACACAAAGATCTAGAAAAAACAAAGGCACAATTCCAAGTTGCAAATAGGAAAGAAGCAATTGAAAAATTTGAGAATTATCTTCATTCCAGCGGACTAATTAATGATATAAGTGAACTAAAGGGCAAGATACTAGGCTGTTGGTGCTGTAATAAGCCTGCAGACGGATCCGAAAAGAATTTCCTTTGTCATGGTCAAGTATTAGCAAAATATCTCAATAACGAGCTTAAAAATAAACAAAAACAACTGATATAAATTTTATTCTATTATGAGCAGATACAGTGTAGATTTAGAAGAGAGCAAAAAATTCGTTTATGGTTGGGATCATGCTCTGGGTTATTTTTATGAATTATGGGACGACTCTTTGAGTGAGGAGGTTTCTGAATGTTTGATTAAAGAAAGGTCTTCTTTCCTTGATAAAATGCAATCTTCAGAAATGGTCGAAGCTATGATTGATAATGGAGCAAACCAAGACCATATCGAAATGGTCCTTATGGATCTTCCTTTTTAGAAACCCCCGAGCCTTTTAATTAGTCTTGCACCAGAGAAATCTGTAGGGATCTCTTCCTTTGTAAGGAATGTAGCCATTTCTGGAACATCCTTATAGACTCTTGAAATATATTGGGATCTTGTTTCTTCTTTTTCTGGTGGATATTTTTGAATAGTTTCCAAATAGATTTCATATCCTTTTGTAACCTTTTCATTGCGGCTTTGAATCACAATAGCATCACCAGCAGAGTCGTGTTCTACATTTTTAACAACAAAAGGAATTCCTTCTATTGATTCCAGATTTGGACAATTAGAAATGTACAAGTAGCCAACACAAGAAGGAAGCCCAACTAAATCCTTTATAAGTGCTTTTCTTATATTAATCCAAGGACACTTATCAGAATTAACCATCTTGGGTAATCCTTCTAAAATCTTAATTGGGCATTCTTTTATTAGTAAACCACCTTTTGAGAACGTTACATTGTAGCAATCTAAAAATTCTAAATCTGGAAGGTTGTAAAAAGTAATTGATTCTGTGACGTGAAGTTTTAACCCGTTGAAAGATTTAAACCCTTTACAATCTACAACTTCAAATAATCCATCTACCTTGGTTGGAAATCCTTTAAAATCTAAAATAGAGCACTTAGTAATAATAAAATCACCTTTGATTTCTCTAGGCATCCAAGAGAAGTCTGTTAAATTCTCACTATTGAATACCCTAACATCCCCATTTATTTCAGAAAACTTGAAATTAGGGATTGTTTTGATCTTAAAAGAAACCCTGGAGTTTATTTTGACCTCACCTCCGATGATATCTATTTGGTCTTCTTTAATATAGGTGACCACATTCTCCCTTAACCAGGATATGACTTCTGATTTTTCTAAATTTTCATTTAGTCTTCTTAGTTTCATTTTTTGATAAGATATCCTGATAGATTAGAAACAAGAACTGTAACAGCTTCTTCTAATTCCTCAGTGAATTCTATTTTATGCTTAACTGTGTGTAGTTGTACAAAGCCTATCAACTGACCTGAGAGAGTCCTGATTGGGGCTGAAGACACTTGCAAAATCCCATCCTCTGTCACTCTACCCCTTATGTAATCAAGAACAGGATCCTCAGCATTGACGGAAAAGAAATCTTTTTCACTTAGGTGCTTCATCAAAGAAGGATGCTCAGTTACAAAAACACTTTGATTATGTTCTTTTGATTTTGATACACCATGGGAAACTGATTCAAAAGTTTGAGAATACTTTTTCATTGGTACACCATGGAAAAATTTTCCTCCATTATGGAACTGAAATATACCTACTCGATCCAGATTCCATACCTCTCTAAAGTTATCTATGAAATTCTGTATTTCTAGCATTGAATCAACATCCTGCTGCGAAATCCTTTCGTATTGTGATTCCTCAGAATTTTTCTTCCTTTGATCAAGATAATGTTTTAGCCAGATTGATCCCAATGCAACAATCGTAGAGAATAATCCGGTTATTATAATCTGTAATAATTCCAAAATTCAGTTTAATTAATTATGGGTTTCAGAAATACTAAGCACCGAATCCACCAAATCTTTTAATAACACTTGCACCCATAGCAGTGTCATCAGATTTTTTCAAGCTTGGAGGTATTTCTATGTTTTTAGCAGCACTTGGGTCTTCTTTGATTTTTCTTAAAATCAAATCCTTATAAGACTCCTCTCCATAAAGTTCCTGATCATTGATTTGTAGTCCTTTTTCTTTTAAAAGATATTTAATCAAGAATCCCATTTTAAATAGGTAATCTTCAACTGTCATACAAGCTCTTCTTAAGTCTTGGTTTAAACCTGGAAATTCTGAAGATTTAGTTTTGCCTATTACTATTCTCACACTTCCATTGTGCATGATATTGAAGTGTGGATATCCAGTGCTTTTGGTCATCCAAGAAAAATCTGGGTGATAAAATGCAATATTACCTAATCTATCTTTGAAATTTCTTTGTTCTGATGGACCTTCAGTTTCGATTCCTGCTGGCTTTTCTGGAAGTGCTTCAACAAATCCCATTGCCAACATATCTTGGAATGTTTCAGAATCTCTTAGTGGGCGGAAACTTAATACCGGACATTTCTTTGGTTTTCTAACTTCTTGGATTTTTTTAAAATCTTGATACTTTTTCATCTAGAAGGTTTTTCTTTATATATTCATTATTCTCGCGAACTCCGAGAAATTTTCACGAATGTGTGAAATTTTTCTTTATTGAGCAGTATATTCAATATCCTCAGCAAATTAGTGAGTGAAATCACTAATTCAGCTTCTCTATATAAAGAAAAATCCAGCTTTTTTGGCTGGATTTTTTTATTTGGGATTTTTCTGTTATTCTTGCATTATAAGACAAATTACTTAGCCATGACCTATGATATTGACTTAATTCAAAAGTACGTTGATGATGGTCTGTTAGAAAAAAACGATCATCCTCTATTTCCTATAGCTATTTATAATTATTCTAGAGAATGTCAGTTTTCTGAAAATTGGGATCATATCACCTTAAACATGAGGGGAACAGTTTTAGACCAGTCAGGAAATTTACTTGCCCGAACTTTTCCCAAGTTTTTTAACCTAGAGGAAGCAAGATTTACACCCACTGATGATTTTGATGTTTATGAGAAACTTGATGGTTCTTTAGGAATTTTATTCCATTATGAGGGACAATGGATTTTGGCATCTAGGGGATCTTTTACTTCTACCCAATCTCTTAAGGCTTCCGATTTATTAAAAGCATACGATTATGAAAAGCTTCATAAAGACTACACTTATCTTTTTGAAATTATATACAAAGAAAATAGGATAGTTGTAGAATATGACTTTGAAAATTTGGTCATGTTAGGAATGGTTCATACACAAACTGGTTATGAAGTTGATTTACATGATCCAGAGAAAGATATAAGACTTAAAAATTTGATTCACAACATCGGATTTAAAGTTGTCAAGAAATTTGATGGAGTTAAAGATTACCAATCACTTAAAAGCATAATCAAAGATAATGAGGAAGGTTTTGTGATTAGATTTTCCAATGGTGATAGAATCAAAATCAAAGGGGAAGAATATGTTAGACTTCATAAACTCATAACCAATTTTTCAAATGTTGATATCTGGGAGTCTTTGTCTTTAGGTAAGGATTTAAACTTGATGCTTGAAAAGGTTCCTGACGAATTTGATAAGTGGGTTAGAAATACCATTCGGGATTTGAAAATTCAATATCAAGTCAGAGAGGATAGAGCTATTGAAATTATGGATAAGAGGATTAAGGACAAAGAATTATCCAGGAAGGAAATAGCAGATATTTTAAACCTAGAAACTTCTTTGAATAGATCCTTGATATTTGCTATGATCGACGGGAAAGATTATTCCAAAATAATTTGGAAAAACATCAAACCAGTTTACCAGAAACCTTGGTGGGATCGAAACTCTTAATGTAACTTATTGGAACTTTCTCAGTATAAGACTTTGAATGGTTCAAGAAGTTTTAAACCAATCCGTTAAGGAGTTTGAGGACTATTTTATTTCTAAATCTATTAGTCCCGTTTTAAGTAAGAAATTTTTGTCCTCTCTTCACTCACACATTGAGGAAAATAAAAAATCATTCGTTGATTTTTGGGATTTTATTAAGAAGAATAGACACTTTGAGTTTGTTCAATCCATTAGAAATGTCAATCAAGTCATATCCAGAAAAACATCAGGATACAAAACACTTATTTTTGTGTCAGATTGGAGCCATTCATACGTAGGACCGGGTGAAATTCTCTGCCTTCTCATAGCTGAAAATTCATACTCAGGTAGAAAAAAATACCCTGACATCTTATTTAAGCAGAGTCAAAGGAAGATTGAGGTGAAATCATATGCTGAAAATTTCAGGCTCACTGAAGCAACATCTTTTTTCACCGACCTTGGAACTATTATTCAAGCCCTAGTTCAGGGTGGATTTTTAAATAGCCTAACAGACATAAATAACAACGATCTTAGAAAGGGATTGAAGCATTTTTGCGAATCTTTTCTTTGTCCTAGGGGATACATTGAATTAAACAGCAAGATTTGGAAACTTGAATTAAAGACTGAGGATCAAATGATTTTCAAGATAAGTCCTGAGACCTCCAGACAACTGGTTAATTATTCAATAGTTCGAAATTCGCTTAGGAATTGGTTGGGAAGAGGTATGTTAAGTTTAGAATTAGCAGAAATCATAGATCCAACTAGAACTAGAAGAATACAGAAAAAAGAACTTCTGGATTATGTTGGATCTTTACTTGGGACAGAAGACAAGACACCTATTGCATTAGAACAGTATTTTATCCTCAGTGGTATTGAATCGATAGTTATCTATCAGAAAAAAGATAAGCTTAACCCTTATCAGATCTATGATCAAAAAGATCTGGGTGTTTTTATTCTTGATAGAATCGGTCAGACAAAGGTTTCCTACAAAAAAAGACAAACTAAGAAGTAAACCTTTTTAAAACATTAGAACCTAAGTCTATATCCTCTTTGTTAGGAATTTCAATTCCAGATTCTTTCATCAATGAATTAATTTGTGAAATGTTTGCTTTATCCCACTCATCACCATTAGTCAGAATCTCATAGTAAGCATTTGCCCTTTCGTCTTTAGGCGCAGTTTTCATCCAATCAACAAAAGCGCTTTCAAAATCTCTTAAAGGATTGTCATATTTAGAACCTTGTAAAACAGATTTTTCAACCCAATTTTTAAGCATGTCTTTTTTGTAAGGAGATTTTAAATCAAATGAGTCAACTATAGATGAGATGATCAATTGTGAAATTTGTTTTATTTCCTTGAGATCAAATGTTGGCTTGATTACAAATTTCAAGAAAGTTAAGGTGGGTTCTATAGTTTTTACTCCTTTATTTTGGATAACTTGACTTAAGTTTGAATCTATTTCAATATCGATTTGTTCTGGAAACGTGTAGTCCTTTATCCCTAACAATTTCAAGAATCTGTAAAAATTGGAATTAAAGTATTTTTTATTCAAAGACAACTGCATTCTTTTAATCTCACCTGGAGTAGTGATTTTCCAAATTCCTAGGTCTGCAAAGTTGTTTTGAAATTTATAAAATTCAGAGGTAGTTGTGATAAGATCAAAAACTTTCATAGCCTCTTTGTAGTCAATTTCACTATTTGTAGAACTTTCTAAAAATGAAGTGTAGTTTGACTTAGTAGAAATTCTACTTGCAGCATCTCTGGCTAACAACCAATTTTTGAAAGTTTGAACCCTTCTTTTCTTTCTCATATCCCTCTATATATCGTACATAAACCATATTAAAATGAAACTTTTAAGACTTTTCATAGTATAATATGTATACTTAAAAAAATAAAAAAATGAGTAAGCAAACAAACAAATCAATTAAGCCCTCAATGAAGGCAAAAGGTGGTAGAAAACCACAAACAACAGCTTTTGTTCAACCAGTTGTGCAAATGACAGATCGTGGACGACGCATTAAAAAGTACGCATCTATCAATGAGGCAGCTATAGCTACTGGGGTTAACTCAGGAACCATCTCAAGAGTGGTTAGAGGCATTGGACAAACTGCTGGTGGTTTCCGCTGGATGCCAGCTTAATCCATGTTTTATTTGTTAAAGAAGCCCCTTTAAGGGGCTTTTTTTCTGTTTCATTTTTTTATTAAGATGGAATAATCTACATTTGCACTCACAATAACAATAACACAAACAACAACATGAGTGCATCTTCTTATGACAAGTATTTGGACACTACCAAAGAAACAGGTTATTTGTTCAAGTCAATTCCTTATCTTAAGATTTCTCCAATAGTTCTTACTATTTTGGTTGCCTTCGTTTCTTTTTATTTTATTGGATCTCTTGTTATCCATTTAATTTTAACAGCTTTGTGTTTCGAACACTATTGCATTGCTCGTCTACGATATGAATTAACTGAGGACTGTGAAGTAGATGAAGCAGTTATGCAAAGTGACTTTGTAGAAAATGGTGCTGATCCGAACTTTCCAGATGATCCCCTCTATGTTACTGAAAGTGATAGGGAGTTCATATTCAAGGAATGCCATTCATTAAGCCGAAAAAAATACAATTTCAGCTATAAGATCAAAACCCATTTCGGATTTGCTATCTTTTTAGTTGTGGTAAACGCTTTGCTTTTCGGTTTATCCTTTTATGCAGGATAATTGATCATATCTAAAATCTTACGATTTTTGAGATAGTTTCTATACGAAGTGGTAACATCTTCGATTGCCATTCCGGTTTCGGATGCTATTTTACCTATTGCTCTATCGAAAGCTTTTTTTGGATTTGCAAAAGGTTGACTTCCATCCTCTCTTTTGAAAGATCTTAATGTTTTAAATAGGGAATAGACCTTATCCCCAATTTGCATTTCCATATTTTTCTTTTGCTCTCTTCTTTGAGCAGCAATTTGTCTTTCTGTTTCTGCCTTGTCCCTATTTAGAGTAAACTCATCTGCATTTTGGATAATGCCACCTACTCTTGCTTGAAGCTCTTTGATGCTAACTGTTGAAAAATCATCAAAAGCTTTTACAAGCTTAGGATAGATTGACTCTTCCATAGTAGCCTCTCTTACCCCGTTAATCAGAAGAACAAATTTCTTTATTGTTCTAGCAGCAGTTCTTGAAGATTCAAGTCCAATTGAATCTGCTATTGCTGGTACACTAATTTCGAAGAATCTTGTTGTTGGGTCAGTGTAGCCGAATCCTTCCATTCCCGGAATTCCTACAAGATATTTTCCTTTATCATTTTCTTCATTTTGACCAAGAGCTGCTAAATATAAAACTGCAAGTTGAGGCTTACTCATGATTTGGAATTCTCTTGCAGCAGCTGCCTTTTCTCCTCTTGTTAGATTTTCTGTGTCATCAAATATATCAAGTTCAGTTTCACTTCCCTCGCTTTCTGTAAATAAAAAGTCAGTTGTGTAATCAACTTTCCAATCTTCATAGATTTTATCTAGTAATAGATTTTCGATTTCTAAGTCTGAAGAGAAAGCTTCAAACATTTTGATGTGTTTATTTTTCATTATTTTTCGTTTGTTTGACCACATATATATCTTCCCATTTAATATATACTTTGAACAGGACTTACAAAAATTAAGCGATTTTATTTTGGAATTGAACTGTTCTTAATTTCCTTAGACATCAAGATTTTTGGTATAATAGACTTGGAGATAACTCACGGCTAAGGGTAAACTTCAGTATTTGCCAGATCACATAACTTAATAAAATGAAAAAAGAGAAGAAGGTTCTGTTTATCCTTAGAAAAAAACAAACATCGCATGCAAATTACAGTTCGATTTCCTCCGGATTATTGAACTCAGCAAAATTTGTTTCTGACATGCTAAATAAGAATGGGATAGAATCTCATTTGGTAGAGGTAAGAGATAATAACTGCATCGATCGAGAAGTGACTAAGTATAAGCCAACTCATGTGGTGATAGAAGCTTTATGGATTGTTCCTTCGAAATTTGAAATTTTAACTAAGTTACATCCAGATATTAAGTGGATAATCAGACTTCATAGTGATATCTCATTTTTAGCCAATGAGGGAATTGCAATGGAGTGGATTTACGAATATTTGAAGTTTCCTCAAATTACTGTTTCGTCGAATGATTTCGAGACGAATCAAAACTTTGAAATGCTAACAAATAAAAAGTTTGCTTATCTTCCTAATTATTATCCTGTTGGATTCTTCAATAAAAACAAACCAAAAGAATCTTGCAAGAAAACAATTAATGTTGGATGTTTTGGAGCAATAAGACCCCTCAAAAATCAATTAATACAAGCTGTTGCAGCGATTGATTATGCTGACAGTTGTAATAAAAAATTAAGATTCCATATTAACGTAAAAAGAGTTGAAGGAAAAGGTGAGCCTGTCCTTAAAAATCTAAGAGAGCTTTTCGAAAATAACCCTAAACATGAACTCGTTGAATATGGATGGCTCAATCATGACGAATTTATAGATTTAGTTCAATCCATGGACCTGGGAATGCAGGTTTCTTTTACTGAAACTTTCAATATTGTGACTGCTGACTTTGTAAATAACAATGTGCCTGTGGTTGTGTCTAAGGAAATCTCTTGGGTGAATCCTCTTTTCTTTGCTAACCCATCAAAGGTTGATAGCATTTTCTCCAGAATGAAATTAGCTTTTGCCTTCTCTGGACTTAAATTCTTAAATAAAATAGGGCTTTGGTGGTATTCACTCAGATCAGAAAAGATCTGGACAAAATATTTTGGATAATAAAAAACCCCTTTAAAGGGGTTTTTTATGAGTTATTTAATTAAAGAAATCTTCCCTTGATAGGATGTAATTTAAGGATTCGTTTTTCTTTTCCTTCTTACTACTCTTTTCTTTTTTAACCTTTTTTTCCTCTTCTTTCTTTTTAGTTAATTTAAATCCTCCCTTTGGTCGAGATAATCTAATTCTGGTGTCAGCAGTATAATCTCCCATAACTTCAGCATTTGGACCACTGTAAATCTTGTACCTTCCGTTGTTGTAAAAAGTGATATCCCCTTCAACTTTGTAGTAGTCTTTTGCTTTGTAGCATAAACTCCCGTCTTTAAGTCTATCCCATTTTCCATTAGGGAGCTTTTTTAATAGAGCTGGAAATTTCTCACTAAATAGCCTCTCTTGTTCCTTCTTTATTTTTTCAAAGTGCTCCTTTACAATCTTTCTGATCGATTCAAATGGACCCCATTTTTTCATGATAGCATTATCGAGGCTTTGTCCACTTTCTGCAGTCTGAATTTTTGCTAAGTTCTCTTTATCTGAATCGCTAATTTGGTATTCTTCTGAAGGAATAGTTCCTTGTGGTTGAGGAATAGATTCACCCTTGAGAGCTGCTTTCAAATCTGGTTTACTCTCGATAGTGGTTGTAATTGCCTTGTTATCCTTCTTCAAAGAAACCATCCAGTTAGTAATGGGTTGAACTACTGGCTTAACTTTGTTTTCAGAAAACCAAGAAAGAACTTTTGCTACTGGGTCGATGAATGAACTTAATGCACCGCCAACTACATAACCAAATGTGGTTCCACTATATTGATCATTAAAACTTTTGATCCCGTTAGTAACTTTAGTTGGAAGTTCTAAAAGACCATTTAAGAGTTCACCCATTGTTGCTACTGCAGATAGAATGGTGTCCCATAACCATCCCAAAGCATTTTGACCTGCCATACAAAGAATAGGAACAACCGCTTCCATTGATTTGTCCCCTAGTTTTTTTCCGATGACTTCAGCACCTGCCTTTGTTAAGGCTTCACCAGCTATTATTGCTGTTTTTTTAGCGGAATAACCTGCTGCTTGTTTAGCTAGAGCTTTTGTTCCTGCGCTTCCTGCTGCTTCGATAATATATTTTAAGACAGTTTCAAACACACCTACTGCTGCTCCTGCAGTTGCTAATTTACCAGCTGCATTACTTACCCAAGATTTAGCTGGAACTGCCACTGCAGTACTTGTTAATGCTGCTCCCGGGATTGCTGCTTTAGCACTAGTAGCAATATCATGTACTCCTAAAAGGACACTAACTGATCCGCCAAGTAGTTTTAAAATTCCTTTTGCAAACTCAGGTGCAGCTTCTTCCATGGGATTTACTGGGCATTCTTTTGCAATCTCAACACCTTCATAAACATCATAGAATCCTAGCCCTATTTGTAAAGCACCCGCAACAATAAGTAAAATTGGTCCTATTATTTGTCCTGCTGCTGGGATGAAAGCAACTATTCCTGCTATAACTTGTAAAACTACAGTTATGTAAAATGCTATATCTTGCCAGTTCTCTGAAATGAAAGTGGTGATTGCATTAAGTACTTTTTTTGAAAAATCATAGATTTTTTGAGCACCTGTACTTAAAGCGTCCCAAGCAGATTTAAGTGGATCTATTACATAATCTTGAACAAGCTGATTAGTTGGTTCTACTATATTGGTGTTTGTCCATTCAACAGCACTTTGTAAACCATTAACTACTGGATTATCTGTCCAGCTCCAAAATTCATTTAAGCTGTTGCCAAATATCTCTTCAAAAAGATTTTCACTGATTGATTCATGATTTTTCCAAAGACCTAGAGATCTTTCACTTATCATGAAAGCTTCCCCATCTTTAAAAAGAAGAATATTGCCTTCAAACTCCAAATATGAAATTACTCCTTTTGAATACTCGTAAATTGGTGCTTCATTAGTAAACCAATGAGATTTTGATTCTTGAAGCATACCAAGTTCATAAACACTGTGTGCCTTTTCTAATAAAGCTTCAGACTCATCATATCCTTTACTTTCTAATAGTGAATTGCTGCGAAATGTTTTTTTGAATTCATTCACGTCCATTCCAACAACGCATCCATTTTGTTTAAGGAAAAGCATTTGGTTGATTTTTGATCCGATTGAATCATCTGAATCAAAATTGAAAACCTCTTGGTGCGAGCCAAAACTGTCGAAAAGAGCAAGGTGTCTCATTTTTAGTAGCTATTTTTATCTGTAATAATTTCTTGAGGCTTCTTTTCAGAGTTCAAAAACTGATAAACCTCTTCAACATCATCTTTAGAAGTTGCAATGTGATCAACTGCCCATCCATGTCCTTGGCTTAGAACCTCATCAACAAAAGCAGAATCCATACTTAGTATTTCTTCACACATGCGATGAATATTTGACACATTAGCAAAGAACATATAGTTTTCTTTCTCATCATGAGATTCACCTAAACCCATAAGGGTTTTTGCAAGGTTAGCTCTTCTGTAAGTTTTAAGATCTTTTGCTGAAAGTCCTTGAACGCCAGGCTTAGATTTATCTTTATCCTTTTTCTTAATGTCTGAAATAACATCTTGAACATCACCTTTGGTTAAGGTTTCTTCACCTTTTACTCCAAGCTCCTTTCTTAAAGCTCCTTCTTTTTTGATTGCTCCTGCTATCCATTTTTTCTCTTTTAAAGAATCAAGATGCTGGTTAAATTCAATTAAATTTTTCATGTGATTTATTTATTTGATATGCTGAAATTTAGAATGGTTAATTTGAAAAATTTCTTAGATAGATCAGCATCTAAATGGAAAACGGTTACTAGGGAAATTCTAAATTTGATTTGAATTTTATCCCATTGGGTCAGTTTATTTCCCCACGAATTTTTAAAGTGCATTTTTCCTAATTTATTGTATATATCTAGGAAAAAGAATCAAAAAATCAGTGTTAAATTCCACCATCTAAAATTGTCCATCCCTTCGCAAGTAGCGAATTTCTAGCAGTAGTAGCTGCACTGGTATATTTTATTGTTCCCATGTCTAGTGTACAATTGTTTGGGACTGGTTGTGCAGCTAAAGATATTAATAAAGCATTGTAATTCGCAGTTGAGTACTGGGCTGGAGGTCTTTGAGCCATAAACAGTGCAAGTGCTCCTAAATTTCTTGTAAGTACCGGAGCAAGATTCCATGCAGCTAAGCTCCTATCGAACCCTTTAGCATTCCTAAACATTCCTCCTAGTCCGTTACAACTCGCAAGACTCCAATTTGAAATATCCTGATTAAATGCAAGTGCATCTCTGAAACAATTACTAAAGGTTGTTACTTTAGATGTGTCCCAATTTCCGATTGGCTGGTTGAAACGTGCCTTGTAGAAAGTTGACGCCATAGTTGTAACATTTGATGTGTTCCATCCAGACAAGGGTAGATTGAAAGCATCTGCATAAATAAAAGTTGCAAATAGAGTCGTTACCTTTGACGTATCCCATGAATTTATGCTTTGATTGAAAAAATTAGTATAAGCAAAAGTATATGTTAAATTGGTTAATGATGATGTATTCCAAGATCCAATTGGTTGATTGAAATTACAGGAAGCAAACATGTATTCCATATTTGTAACCTTGGAAGTGTCCCAGTTTGCGATAGGTTGGTTGAAAGAATTTTTCAGTCTACTATTTGTAGGAAGATTATATGAATAAAACAAATATGACATATCGGTCACTTTCGAGGTGTTCCAAGATCCAATTGGTTGATTAAACGCAGGTTGTCCTGCAAACAACCTTGACATATTTGTGACGTTTGATGTGTTCCAACCCCCAATAGATGGATTTGCTCCATTATTAAAAATCCCATCAACTACTGAGCACATAAACATACTATTCATGGAAGTAGCAGAACCCACGTTCCAGTTTCCGATATTTTGATTAAAACTTGATTGTTCCCCAAACATTCCTGAAAAATCTGCAACTTTTGAAGTGTTCCATGACCCAATTGCAGGACTTCCTCCATTGTTAAAGACAGAAGTTACACCACCACCATTGAACATGTTTGACATATTCGTTATGTTGGCTGTATTCCAACTTCCAACATCCTGATTAAAAGACGGGCAATTGTAAAATAAACCACTCGCATCAGCAATATTAGTTAAATCCCAGGAATTGATATTATTTATAGAAAATGATGCGTTTGTACACCCTCTAAACATGTTACGAATGCTACTGAGATTATAAAAAGAAGGAGCATCTTGGACAGTGGAGAGATTCATCTGAGAGCAACCATTGAAGAACCCACTATTGATATCTGTTCCTGGATTTACGAATCTCAAGCAACCCCATCTTGTGATATTTCGAATCTTTAATTTGTCACCCGTGTTATTAAAAGCCCAACCAATACAGATTCCATAGATTGTAATGGTATAATTTCCAGTAGTGGAATATGTGTGAGTGACTTCCGCTTGGTTCCAAGATGAAATACTGTTAATAAATCCATCTCCCCAGTCTACGAAAAATCTGTAAGTGCCATTTGATACCAATGGAAGTCTTACCTGATTGGAATTTGAAGATCCGGCAGAAGTTGCAGTTGTAAGCCAATTAGAAACAAACGGTGCAAACACATGTGTACCCGATAAATGGTTCATAGCCGCTGCCATTTCTGCAGCTTGTTGTTGTTCAAAAATTCTCCACCTTCTATCCTTCTCCTCTTTTGAAAGATTCATATGAGCAGTATTTCTTTCAAACTGCTCCCTTCTTAGTTCTAATATGTTTGCGAAAAATTTATAGTCTTGCATACGTTTCTAATCTGCTCTCCATGATATTGATGTTCCAGAATCTTCGAAAGGTGCTGGTCCTGTTACACCCTCAATGTAGATTCTAGTAACTGGGGTTAATTCTTCTCCCCAAAAATAAACCTCCGAAATAGAACCAGAAACAGAAGATCCGTCTTGTTTTGTCACGTTAATACTACCTCCAGGTGAAAACTGTGTGAAGTCCTCATAAATGTCAAAATATTGAATCGAAGCATCTGGGTCTTGAAAAGATGTCCGACCTTTCCCAGTAAATTGTCCAACAGTCGGGGGTAATGGTTGATTTGGATCTATTGTTATTATCATATAGACAGGAACATCGGAAATTTGGAATGCAGAATCCACTTTACAAAGGGTGATGTTCGATCCTGAGTCATAAGGTTCGATAACCTGTAACGCAACACCACTTATTTCAGAGCCAACCCATCTTAAAATTACATTTTCTCCATCAAAGCCATCCAGGTTTCCTTGCATCCTGAAATACTGAAAAGTTGGATCAGTAAATTCCTGTTTTGATAATCCGGAAAAATAATAGTAATTATAATCAGATCCCACTCCTGATGATGGTGAAATTATTAATTTTCCAGGCATTCCATTGAGACCATAATACTCATAGGGTAAAAAAGAATTTGGAGAAACTAATTGGAATATTGTTTCGGTTTGGTTAAAAGCATAACTTTCAAGAATTGAAAATATTCCTGTAAGAACAAAATTACCTTCCTGTATTTCTACTGTTGAGTTTTCTAAATAATCTAAGTCTGTTCCTGAAACTTTCCATGTTTGTAGAAAACTCCCCGCTGCAATTTCATATGGATCATTTGTTGTAACTAAAGTTGAAACCCCTGGACCCCCAGTTGTTGGATTCGCTGGGTCTTCTTCCTGATTTTCATAGTAATATAGGGGATTACCAGTTACTGTCCCCAACCCTTGTGCTAAGTCTGACTCATTATTATAGGTCAATGTTGTTGGAAGACCCGTAGATAATTGTTGACCGTCCTCGAGTAATCCATAGTAAAAAATTTCATCTGAATCTGTAACTAAGTAGTAGTATTGTGGCATTTTTTATAATTTTTTTAGGCCGGATCAATATACCAAGTTATTGGTGTTCCTTGATCATCAAAAGGTACAGGAACACCACTTACCTCAACGTAAATTCTAGAATAAGGAGTTGCATCCTCACCCCAAGAAAAAACGTCTTGTAGAATACCAACGGTTTCTACCCCATTTTTAAAGATATGAATTTCCATAGGAGAAGAACCGAACCCAGGAATAACTTGAATGTCCTCGAATATATCAAAATATTGTTCTGATGGAATTGCGCCTTGATATGCGGTTCTTCCATTACCTTCAAACCTTGATACTGCTGGAGGGAGAACTAATTCTGCATCGTTTGTAATGATGAAACTTACGAAATTGCCTGTTGAAGCATAAGGAATTTCTGATCCTCCAGAGAGCAAATAACATAACGAAGTTCCTGCGCTATAACTTATCACTCCTAACACAACTTCTGACTGAGGAACCTGATTGTCATAATAATATACTCTATATCCAGCATAATCTCTTAGATCCCCATACATCTGAAATCCCTGAGTCGATGGCGAAGTAGGAACAGCGGTTGTAATTCCTGAGAAAAATCCATACTCAGAAGCATTTTCTGTGAAAGAAGTTATAGTTCCAGTAAATCCTTCCAATTGATAGTTTATATATGGCTGAAAACTATTTGGAGAAACTAAATTAAAATAAGTTTGAGTTTCATTGAAAGCATAAGACTCAATAATTGAAACTATACCTGTAATTAAGAAAGGTCCTTCTTGGATTTGGATTTCTCTGCCTTGTAAGTAATCTACATCTTCTCCAGTAACAGTCCACGCTTGTGCAAATGTTGGTCCGTAAGTAGTATTGACTGTTGTCAATGTAGTTTCTGGTTGTTCACCTGGTGGAGGAGGGGAGAATGGACCAGGAGATGGTAGTATAACCAAGTTTTCATAGTAGTAACCAGGAATTCCTGTATAAGTTCCTATAGCTACTGCCATTGCCTCTTCACTTGCATAGCTATTTGTAATAGGCTGACCTGTAGCCAAAACCTGATTTTCAAGAAAGAAAGTATGGAAGATTTCTTCTCCATCTGTACATAAAAAATATCCAGTTGCCATTTTAAATTTTTATTTTATATCTGCCCTCCATCAGTAAAGCTCCATCCACGCCCAATTCTCAAAGTAGTCTCGTGTGCTGTTGTTGCTGATGCTGTGTACCTTATTGTCCCAAAATTTACTTTTATTGCTGTTTGAGATGCTCTAGAAGCCCAACCAATTAGAGTTGCATCATAATTTGCGGTTGAGTAATCGTTGAATGTTTTTCCTGCCATGAATTCTTGGAAAGCTTGATCTCTATTGTTAGCCAAAGTAACAGTCCCAGAGGTTCCGTATGAACCAGAAGGCGCGGTATAAGTAAATCCTGCTCCAAGAGTTGCTATGTTCCAGTTTCCAAGAGGTTGATTAAACGAGGTTTGATTTTTGAACATCTTTGTTACTCTTTTAACGTTAACCATATTCCAATTGTTAATATCACTACTTCCTCCATTATTGAATCCTCCAGCTCCTGCGGTTGTTCTTTCAAACATTGAATCCATTCTTATAACATTAACTACGTTCCATGACCCAATGTTCTGGTTAAATGCATTGGCATCATTGAATATTTTTTCCATAGTAGTGACATTAGAAGTGTTCCATTGGTCCATCGGCTGATTATAGGAACTATTCCTATAAAACATTCCTACCATGGATTGAACTGCTCCTGTGTATGCGCCCCATCCATTTATATTTTGATTGAAACCTTGACCTATATTTTGGTTTCCAAACATGTAATCAAGAATCCTACATGCCGAAGGTCTCCATTGACCAATTGGTTGATTAAAGTTTGGTTGATTATAGAAAGTTGTATTAAATGTAGTAACCTTTGACACATCCCAATTTTTAATAGAATCTGATCCTCCGTTGTTAAAATTCCCCAAAACAACAGCTGTACTATCTATACTATAAAACATCTCCCTCATGTCTGTAACATTACTGACATTCCATGTTCCAATATTTTGATTAAATTGGGGTTGTTTTTGAAACATCTTGTTCATGGTAGTAGCACTGGATGTATTCCAATATTTTAGAGTGTCTGCACCTCCGTTATTAAATGCTCCATTATTTGTACCAGTCAGAAACGGAATTGCAAGAAATGAGTTGAAATTTTGAACTTTGCCCACGTCCCATCCTCCAATATCTTGGTTAAATGATCGTTGGTAGTAGAACATTTCTTCCATTGTGACTGCACTTCGTGGATTCCAATTCAAAGGCTTGTTAAATATTCCACCACCGGCATTAGCACCTAAATCTGGTCCTTTCATAAATCTATAAAAGGTCCTTACATTGCTTACGTCCCAATTTCCTATCGCTCTATTAAAACTTCCTTGAAAAAGAAACATATTTGCCATGCTTGTCACTTTACCTACTTTCCAATTACCAATTGAATCACTCCCACCATTATCAAAAATCCCCGGTTGCAACCCTCCTCCTACTGACTGGTAAGAAGCAAACATTGCACTCATATTTGTAGCATTCGATACGTCCCAATCTCCTATATTTTGGTTGAAGTATTGATTTTGTTGGAACATACCAGAAAAATCTTGGATAAAGGAAACATCCCATTCATTTAGCCTATTAATTCTTGGGGGTGATGTACCCTGACTTCTTTCTGCCCAAAAATAGGCAAACATATTTTTTAAACTGGAGAGGTTTCTAAGATAAGGAAGATCAGATACTTCGGTTAAATCTAGGGCATTGCATCCGCAGAAGAAGCCCGAACTTATACTGCTTGAGGGGTCTACAAACCTTAAACAACCCCACTTATTTATTTTTATGATTTTATTGGCATCCGTATTAAAAGCAAAATTCCAGCCAGTAATGTTTCCAAGTATTTTAACATTATATGTTCCAGCAGTGGAGTATGTGTGCAAAACTTCTGGCTGGTCCCATCTTGTTATTAAATCTACATTTCCATCACCCCAATCTACATAAAAATTATAACTCCCATTTGAAACTAAAGGCAACCTAATTTGATTAGGAAGAGTTGTTAAGCTAACGAAGAGTTGAGCATTGGTTGTAACACGACTAGTTGGAAGGGTAAGGGTAATTGTATTCCCTGAAATATTTGAAATTTTTGTTCCTCCTGTAAGGCCACCTCCAAAAATGTATGCACCCACAAACAGAGCTTCAGACCCAGAGCTGGTAGTTGGTGGACTTGCAAAAGTCAGTGATGTGCTTCCGGTTGCTCCACTTACATTTGGTGATATACTAGCTCTAGGCCTATTAACTTGTGTGGATGTTGATGAGCCAGAATACAAGTATCCAGATGCTGAAACAGTATTGTCAGTTTTCCAAGTTGATTCGAAAGCAGAAAAGTTTGATTGTCCATTCATAGCGTGCATAGCCATCGCCATTTCTGCAGCTTGCTGTTGCTCAAAAACCCTCCATCTTCTATCTTTTTCCTCTTTAGAAAGATTCATATGAGCAGTATTTCTTTCGAACTGCTCCTTTCTTAGTTCTAAAAGATTCGCAAAAAAAGGATAATTTTGTATCATGTTTTTATAAATGTCATGGATGTTTCATCCGTAGCCTTGGCTTTGTTTATATATCCCTTACCGGACGAACATAATAAAGATCATTTTTGCTCCTTGTTGCAACAAAAAACTTGTCAGGTCTGAAGATGTGTCTCATCCGAGGATCATTGGTCATTACTGGATCGGATATCCAATAAAATGAATCATGAAAATTGCCACATTCTAATTGCTTGAGTGAAAAAATTGCAAAGCATTCTTCAGCTTTAGGAAGTCTCCACCCTTCTCCAATTTCCCCAATTATTTCTTTAGCATCTTCGAAATTACACTTGGCAATGTCCTTATTCATTATCTCTATTCCAAAACCGCTAATCCTATAGTTCATATAGGTATTTATCTGTCTTTCATGGAGCTTATATCGTATTTTTCAGAAGGCACTGCAAAAAAATCAAGACATTTTCCTGACACTGTAAAAAAAGGAAGATCCTCTAAGAATCTTCTAACACTATAACCTAGAGACTCTAATTTTGTGATAACATCATCAGAGGTTTTTCCATATTTTCCCAATTGGTCTTCTTCTATCTCAATAAATATGACAGGACGATGTTTGTTAATAGTTTGTTCAGCACCTTCAATCACTTCAAGTTCAAAGCCTTGAACATCTATTTTTATGACGCTAACATTTTCAAAAGTGAAACTGTCTAGCTTTTTAATCTCTACCCGGTCTGATTTTTCAAATCCAAGTCCAACATGAACATCTCCGAAATTGACCCAGTCTTTTGAGTGGTAATCTGGTGCTTCGATATCAATATAGCCTTCAGTATTTCCAAGAGCCATATTGTAACAAAAAACGTTGTCTAACCCATTGAAAAAGACATTACCACACAATTGATAGTAAATAATCCTTTGGGGTTCGAATGAATGAACCTTGCCCTTATCACCAACTAAATTACCAAACTCAACTGAGATCTGTCCATTATTTGCTCCAATATCTATGATCTCAGTAGACTTGATATCAATGTTGTTGAGGTAGATAAAGTTATAAAGCCAAGGCTCATAAAGTTCATTATTGTAGAGTGATCTGGTTACTGCATTATCCTTAGGAAAAAGAAGATATCTTCTCTCCTCGATTCGTGAAGGTGCTCTTACACCCAACACTTCCCTTTGCGTTCTAATTGAATCTATTTTGAATCTCGACTTCATTCCCTTTTATCATTGAATTGACTTCAATAACAATTGTTTCGATCGAAATTGGAAATTAAGCTTTTGGTGCTAAATCTGAGGATTCAATAAGAGTGTAAGTGAAAGAATTACCATGAATATCTTTGGCTTTTCTACAAATTTCCATGAAGGCATCAAAATCTGCTGACTTCTTAAAAACTTGACACCCTTCTGACCAATTTTCAACATAAGTTGAATCTGCCCCTGCTTTGTGTATATTAATACCAAATACGCCCTCTTGAGTTCTTTGCTCGTCATATTCAAGATCACGATCAGCGTCTCTGTAGACTTTAACAGCTTTAGCTTGCTTAAGAGCTTCATATCTTCCTTGGTGAAGACCAATTGCATGAGATCCACGATATTGTCCTTCAACTAATCTAGCTACCCCTGCTGAGTTGTGATATTCTAAAACGCCTTTTTTACCTGGATCTGTTGTGGCTGGCCAAGAATGAAATTTCCATTCTCCATTTACTTTGTAAGAAATGGTTAGAACATCATCAAAAACGTTTGTTACTTTTTGTCCTGTTGAGGAGTTTCTAATACCTACAATATTCACATCATAGTCTTTCTCTCCTTCAAACCAAGCATAACCTTTGCTCTTAATTGCAGCTTCAATTTGTTCTCTAGTGTAGCTCATAGTTTTTATTTTTATATATTTCTGGTTAAATGAGGGAATCTTTGACGTACAAAACTTTAACTTTTTCTTCTTTAAGCATCTGTGAAAACCTCCCTACTCCTGCCAAATAATTTGGTTTGTAAACAAAAGCTAAAGCCGAAGAGTAGTCTTCAGAGGTCCAGTAGAAATTGAAAGGCAATTCTACAATACCCTTTCCTCCTGGTCCTATGTAGTTCAATGAATTGATATAATTGCATTCATTAATGGTTGGAAGTCTCCATCCTGGATAATTATATTTCGCATTTTCGAAGGCTTCTTTAAATGTCATTCCATTGAGCATTAATAAATGAAGTGTATCGTCTCCAGTTTTATAACTTTTAGAATCAGGCATTACTATGCTGAGAGGTCCTAAGTTTTTTATTTCACCCTTCTTAAGCATTTGTAATACCCTTAGTTATATCTCATTAATGTATTGAATATAGTTCTTGCTAACTCATCAAACTCATAGGAGTGCCCAGTTAAGACGATTCCAGAACTGTTTTTTAAAAAATTTCTATCTTTAATGATCTTGTTAGAAATTCCAATAGAATTAAAGTCATTCTTCAAGTATCTTCTCAGATTGTGAGCAAGTTTATAGGCTTCTTCGTATTGGGAACCTGGCCAAAGATCAACACAACGATCAATGAATGGTATCAGAACATAGAAATCGTTCCACACTGAGGCAACTGCTTCCAGTCTTCCTAGGATCTTTCTCTTATCAGTTATTGCTGTAGCCATCGAAGAAGCTTTGCCTCTGGCTATTTCTAACGGGCTCAAGTTGACAACCCCGGAGTGTTTTCCTAAATCATTAGCTCTCTTAATATCTTTAGCATCTGCAAATAGCATGATGTATATATCAGTAACTATGGTCAATTAGAACAATCGATAAACTTAAAAATTTTCTGGAAAAATCCAAAAACATTTTTTTCCTTGAGAGGAATTCGTTACTTTTACCCATATTAATCTTAAAATCTATTTTTATGGCAGTTAAAGTTGAAACAGCAGATTTGCTTAAGGAGTATTTTAATGGTGTTTTAGAACGTGCTGATCACCATGCACAAGGAGTCCAAGAAATTGCCCTCGCTCTCATGGGTGCCGTTATTTGGAAATCTGAAGGAGACATCGATGTTAAGGAAACAAAGGATGGTGGAATGGGAAATATCCTTTGGTTTAACACTCTTACTAATAGATACGCGATGTATTACAATCACTCAACTATTAGTATAGAGCTAAGAGCAAGAACTATGACAGGGGATACAATGCACGTTTTCAATAACGGAACTCCTATTTCAGAAGTCTTCTCTGTTTTTAAATCCCTTTAAAAACTTTTAGTCAGGTGGCGGAATTGGTAGACGCTAAAGTTGTGCGGAACTCGCTTCGTTCACAAATCCCTTAGCGGGGAAACTTAGGAAAGAGATGTGTCCATACAGGTTCGAATCCTGTCCTGGCTACAAAATGTATTGTGAGTAACTCCTAGTTTTAGGTAAGGAACTCTCCAATATCAATTATTCAATGAAACTCACATTAGAAAACGGCCAAAAAGTTTGGTTTACAAGCGACACCCATTACTCACATGCTAACATTTGCAGAGCAACAACCAAGTGGGGAAATTCACTCACATTAACTAGGGATTTTGGTTCTTTAGATCAAATGAATTCAGCCTTAGTTAATAATATAAATTCCTTAGTAGGTGAAAACGATCATCTCGTACATTTAGGGGATTGGAGTTTCGGGGGATTCGAAAAAATTGCAGAATTTAGAAATAGAATAGTATGTAAAAACATTCACCTGGTGCTTGGTAATCATGACCATCACATAGAAAGAAACAAGGGCGACATACAGGAATTATTTTCTTCAGTTCAATCCTATCTAAAACTTGATCTCCGAATTCCAAATGGCAAACTGATCGATAAAATTCGTATAATTTGTATGCACTTTCCTATTGCCAGTTGGGATGGAATGAATGAAGGTATAATCCACTTGCATGGTCATACACATTTGCCACCTAATAAAAGGATATCGCCTGGAAAATCTATGGACGTTGGTGTCGATGGTAATGGATTAAAGCCCATATCTTTAAATAGCATCCTTAACTTGATGGAAAAAAGGTCTATTCTAAATTTGGTTTTACCTCAGGATCATCATATCGAAGATTGATTTGAGCTACTTTTGGTCTTATTTCGGAACCAACCCCATCAGGAACAATAAAATTTCTATCATATTCATAAAAACAAATACAATGAGTAAACAAACAGCGGTTGATGTTTATTTCACATATACCTTGTTATAAAACGTTTATTATGAAGTGTAAAATTAAACAGGAACATTTAGAAGAACGAGAAATTGTGAAATTTGCGTGGTTTCCAATCGTTTGTAAAAAATGGGATAAAAGAGAAATTCGTTGGATGGAAAAGGTAAAAATCAAACAAACTTGGTATGCGTTTGGCGATGATGTAAGAATTTCTCTTTTTGGTGGTTATTGGAATAACGATTGGTTTCTGTAAATGTTTTATAGCTAATTAATAAACGAAACAATAGAAAGTTATGAATAAAGAAGAAATAGAAAAATTACATTTATCTGATGTTATGAAGAATGCTTTATTGGAAATGAACGAACTATATTGGTATTATGCGAATTACAACCCAGAACATGAATCACATGCATTTAGAGTTGCAGAGGGTATAAAATTGTGTATGAATTGTGTGAAAAAACATTCTTCATAACTAATTAATAAACAAAAAAATAAAAAGTTATGAATAAAATACAAGTAACACAACCAACATTTCTAATCAATTTAGATAATCCGACAGAAGTAAGTTATGTGCCGATGGAGGGTAATTGGAAATCAATTATAGTTCAAACATATCAACATGGGTTTCCTGAAATAAAAGATGATGAAATCCTTTATGTCTATAAAGAAAATAGAGGTTATATTAAAAAATAGAAAGTTATGAGTAAAGAAAGATATAATCAGATTATTGATGAGGCGTATGAGAATTATGTGAAATCTTTTTTTAAGGGTGAATTGAAAAAAAACTACGAAGGAGGTGGATATGATATTGATGACTACTACTATTCAATTATAGATGTTCAACACCTTTTAGGGTGGCCTCAAGATGGACCAGTATCAAAAAAAGAATTCATCAACAAATGTAAAACCGATTCTAAGTTCTCTGAAACGTGGGGATTAAAGATTGAGGAACGAGAAATATTGAAACAAATAGACCAAACAAACCCAATATTAAAAGGAAGTACTACATTGGTTCCAACCAAACTAATCACAATAACATACAACAACGAAACAATAGAAAGTTATGAATGAACTTTATCAACAAATCAAGAGTGAGTGCGAACTACCTGTCACACTATTAACATATACATACAAAGATTTTGATGGTGTGTTACATCCATTTGCTAATATTGCTATAAGTTTTAGAGATAGTGATGAAATCAACATTGAAAAAATGGAAAAAGTAAAAAGTAAGTATGGAGAATTTTTTATGTTCTTTAATAAAAGCTCAGAGGGAAAAGAATTTTGGAGAAACAATCCAATAACAATAACA